>ERZ1643249.1166-NODE-1166-length-26877-cov-7.429647_pt1 | contig 26877 bp, 31 predicted proteins | sample MGYA00579263_ERZ1643249 | MGnify/ENA primary metagenome ERZ1643249 (study PRJEB29033, sample SAMEA4952264) | chicken gut metagenome | biome: Broiler Chicken; feature: Gastrointestinal Tract; material: Caecum | place: Ireland | collected 2018 | study: Broiler...
AAAGAGGAGTTGATTTTTCTCTACTCCTCTTTAACAAATATAAAAGTATATAGTGATTTAGTAGGCATTACTTTTACACCAGACGGAGCGAATCTCGAAAATAGCTGGGGTACTTATTATGTGCCGGAAGGATATTGCTATCTTAATGCAGTAATCGCAGACAACAGTCTGCTAAGAGGAAAATATGTAGGAATTATCACACAGCGGTATGATAAAAGCAGTCGTACAGTATCCTTATATCTCAACTGGCGTTACTCTGGAGTATGGGAAGTCTTAATTACACTTGCGAAAGAAAAAAGATAATTACAGTATAAATTATTCTTCCGAATAAAATCAAATTACCCACGTTGTATTAAGATAGATTCCGTCTCCAGGTACAAGGTTTTCATTTGGCCAGATGTTTATGGCGCCATCAGCATAAACAGAATACGAAAACGTAACTTTATTTTTTGTTATGCCGGGGGCAGCTCGTTCTGTCGAAGGACGGAAACCGCCGGGGATATGGCCAATATATAATCCTCTGCCAGCATCCCAACCATACTTGTTACTTACAACTACAACCATCTGCACGATACTGCCGGATTTCCTGATTAGATTGTGTGTTCCAGGTGTTACATCCGTTCCAATGGATACTTTACTCGATATAACCGCTAAAGAGGAGTTTATTGTAGTAATATTCTTTTCCGCCGCCACGATCCGGTCTAATAAGATTTTTCCAAATCGTCCGTCTAATACCGTATTTGCCACTGTAGTAGTCCCATTATTTACCACCTTGGCAAATGCAGCAATGCCGGATACTCCCAGATCAGTAAACCATTTCATGACCTTCCCGAAAATAGTTTTGTTTGCCTCTCCACTGGCAATGTTGGATCGGGAAGAGGCCTGGCTGAATGTCTGGACCATATCGCTGGCTGCTCCCCACTTGCCATCTCCCCGTAGATAATCATCGTGATTTCCGGCCGCAGGGGCAGGAACAAGTCCTGCTCCTCCTGCGGCACTTGATGTTGCAGCTTTAAAAGCAGCATAAGTAGTATCCTTGTCCTCTCCCCATACTGCGGTACCATCTGCGGACCAACGGAGAACTTGTCCTGCTGATCCACCAGAAGGAATATGTTTGTTTCCAGATCCCGTTGGGTGAACGTATTTGTTTGCCCCTTCGGCTATCCCGTCCAGTTTCTTTTTATCTTCTGCAGACATACGTCCATCTTTTTCTGTAGTAGCATTTTTTAGCTTTTCTTCTACAGTCTCTCCGTCTGCACAAAATACAACATCTGAAGAAGTATGTACATAGTAGATATTTCCCTGCTCATCCTGTACCTCAACAAATAATTTCTGAGCTGCCATATAAAATCCTCCTTCCTCGGACAGGATTATTCAACAACCTTGAAGAAAAGTTTGACCTGTTTCGCTGTTGCATACTCAGTTCCTACCCGCACATTGTCTCCATCTTTTCCTGCCGGTCCAGTTGCACCGTCCTGGCCGGGATCTCCTTTTTCTCCTTTTTCGCCCTTAATACCCTGTGCACCCGAAAGGTCTGTAAGGAATGTGAAATCTGACGCACCCTTTACATAAAGCTTTGCATTATCTTCATCTTCTACATCTGACGCAATCAACACAAATTTTCCTTGTGCCACATTGGCTTTATCTGCGTTCATTGCAGATACGGAAGTGTAAGTCTTGTAAACACTGAATCCTTCTCCTGTTTCACCTTTTTCGCCTTTATCACCTTTTGCTCCTTTAATATTTACAGACTTTACCCAGGATCCAGTAGCTTTGGAATAGACATCAAAAGTCGAAGTATCCAAATAAAAGTCTCCTGTCTTTCCCTGGCTGCTTGGCGCTCCTGCTCCAGATAACCAAGTTGCTCCGTCTTCCCCGTCTGTTCCTGGTGCACCATCTGTACCGTCTTTTCCCGGAGCTCCAGTTGCCCCGGTAGTTCCTTTGATATTTCCTTTCTTGCTCCATGTTCCAGAAGCTTTGTTGTATATATCAAAAGTGGCGGTATTCAGAAAGAAATCTCCATCTTTCCCCTGATTGGTCGGGGCTGCAGTGCCAAACAGCCAGGTTGCGCCATCCGCTCCATCTTCACCGTCTGCGCCATCTTTTCCCGGACTTCCGGTTGCTCCAGTACCGCCAGTAGCTCCTTTGATACTTCCTGCATATACCCATTTTGCCGTTGCTGCATTTCCGGCGGTCGTACACTTATATACTGCTCCGGTACTGGTATTCAGGTACATGTCATTCACCAGCGCAGAAGTAACTCCTGATCCGCTAAATACTGTCCCCGTTGCATTTGTTCCGGTAATGGCTGTACCAGAGTACCACTGAGACCCCCGGGTACCTGTAGCTCCCTTAATGTTTCCTGTCTTTGACCATGTACCAGAAGCTTTATTATATACATCAAATGTAGATGTATTTAAGTAAAAATCTCCGTCTTTCCCCTGGCTTGAAGGAGCCGAGGCACCAAACAGCCAGGTTGCTCCGTCAGCTCCATCCTGGCCAGTGGAGCCAGTCTGTCCTGTGGCGCCTTTAATGTTGCCGATTTTATTCCATGTACCTGACTCTTTTTTATAAATGTCATAGTTGCTGGTATTGAGATAGAAATCCCCGTCTTTTCCCTGGCTGGTTGGTGCTGCTGCCCCTGAAAGCCAAGTCGCTCCGTCTGCACCTGCCGGGCCTGCACCGCCCTGATTTACTTCTGCCTGCCAGGTCGATCCATCCCAGAAGTAATATTTTTTCTGCTCTTCAACATATACTTTTAATCCGGCATACTTCTGTATATCCGGGATAGTTGCCAGATCTGTATACTTCGCAACTACCTCTCTTGAATCTAACGGTCTCTGTGCTGATAAGTCAAAGCCGGCCGCAACCGGGATATTGGTTCCAAAATATTTCTGTGCCATAATCTTTATCCTCCTTTAAATCAAGCATTGAATGTTACTGCAAATCCGCTCTGTGTTGTCGGTTCACTTACATAAACGGTATAGCTCTGTGCTGTGCCGTCTAAGCCGGTGACACTTACAGTTTTCTTTGCAAAAGAACTGGTAACATCAAATCCATTTGGATCTACGATCTTGCTTAAAGTCCAGCCTGGAGGACAAGCGATACACATACGCTTGTTGTCAATCGTGTAGGTATACTTCTGGGTTCCCTTTGTAACTACTTTCTTCTCCAGTGCTTTGATCTGGTCCTGTGTTGGTGATGCCGCAGACGCATCTAAAGAACCGATATATAGAGGGTATACAAATGTATAGCTCTGTGCGCTGGAATCCACGGTACCGTCCTTAGCGTCTGTTACTCTGGCTTTGAGCTGGCAGTTGGCATTGATAGGCTGCTCATAGGTATATGTCTCAGTTCCTCCCCCTGCTTTCGGAGCATCAATAGCGCCAATAACCGCAGAGTCCTTCAAAAATTCTACCTTCTTAATATTCTCTGATTTTTTCGTGATATTGGCCGTAAGTACAATCTCATCCAAGGTCGTACCTTTTTCTCTTACTCCTCCTGCCGGGGAAGCAGAGAAGGAAATAGTCGGTTTTGTATAAGGGTACAAAATATCATCCAACATTTTTTTCACACTCACACCGTCAAATGTGCTTCCTGCCGGTATGCCTCCATGGGCAGACACCGTAGGATTCGGATTGCTGTAGACCACAGACTCTGCTTCAGTAAGAGGTGTTACATCTTCGATCACTTCGCCAGTTTCTTCGTTTAATAACTGGATCTGCACTTTTTTTAATGCCATAATTTCTTCCTCACTTTCATTCTTCTATGATTTCTAATCCCATGTTGGGTCCTGCTTTAATTCCATCGGCGCTTCCGCCGGATATGGTCTGCTTCCTGGTAACATAAAAATACCAGTGTCCCGCTTTTCTCGCTGACGCTGGTATGTTTTCTTCAATGACCACGATCGGTCCTGTATCAATATGTTCTTGTAACTTTTCTGCCAGATTCTCCAGATCCGCTGCTGATGCATATGCCCCGGTACCGCCCTGGATAGTAACTGTAGACGCATTAGCAACGCTGGAGAAAGTATCCAGTGTAATTGTTGCTAATTTCATTTCTGCTTCTGATGGAAGATAATCCCATTGCCCCTGATATGCTACAGCAAGTGAATATAGGATTTCGCCTTCGTCTGGATCCGTAGCATATAGTCCAATCTCCTTTATGTAATATCCTGATTCCAGTCCCTGGTTTCCTATGACAGTCCTTATCTTCACAGTATCATTGTCAATAACTTCTATACTGCTTAATGCAAAGTCTTGTCTTTTTTTCTTTAATGCTGTGGCTTTCGTCAAGTCTTCGGAATCTTCATAATCTCCTTCCCCTGTAGAAATTTTTGTAAATTCCAGATTGACGCTTCCCGTCTGTACTTTATTGATCAGTGCAAGGCCCTTCTCCGTTATGATTGCCTTTTTAAATCTCGCCACTGCTACTCACCTCCTCCCATCTATAGAAATCGTTGCTATCGGCTGCATGATACAGGCGGTATAAATCGCCTGGCGTACATAATGTAAACCTTCATCCTCTATAATCCAATGAGGTGTCATGGCCTGAATAGATCCTACATATACCTGCTGTTCGCTTTCCCGCATTACCCATATCCGCCTCAGATGGCTTCTGGTATTTTTTACTTTTTTTATAATCTCATTGAATCGAGCTATTATGTCGAATGTAAGCTGGGCGGAGGTTTCTATATCGAATGTTCCCGGAGTATATGGCCCTTCCTGATAATCAAACCATTCCGTAACTTTCCCTTCTCCAAAAACCACTTGGATCAATTCTTCTACGGCCGATGGGGTTCCTGCTTTTGAATACCATTTCATGGTACTCTTAATGATCTCTCTTTTTTGCTTCAGAGGCATATCCTGGCTGTAATACATGGTCCTCATTTCTACCGCCAATGCGTCCAACACATGTTCCGGAAGCATATCTATCATAGCTGCTGTTCTGGTCTGCCCTGAAAGATGGATGATCTTCTGAATCTGCCTTTTCAGGGCGCAGCTGATACACTGTGTCTCTATGTCTTTAGCCATGCTTATGGGCAATAGGTTCAGGAGTTCGCTGTCTTCAAATTTAATCATTCTCAAGCCCTCCATATGTTACCGTCTTCTGTCCGATCCTGGCCACAGTATCCGGAGGAACTGCCGTAAAGACAGGAGAGATGATCTCCACTCTCTTTGCGCCGGCTTCCACAATTCTCTTTATCAATTCTGAAGGATTGATATCCCGCCCTATAGTGTAAGTCTGCCACTTAATGTATTCTTCTGCTGCCCTCTGTACAGCTTCCTGAATCGAATTAGCCTTTGCCTGGTCGCTCCGATTGATGTAATAAGTCAGGTTGATGTTAAACTGCTGCTGTTCCGGCGCAAGGACAGTTACTTTATCCGTAAGAGGACGGATTTTATTGTCCTGCAGATAATCTTCCAATCCGCTCATAACAGTTGGAGTTGGAATCTCTCCATTTTCCATCAGAAAACGAATCTCCACTTCCGCCGGGGCCGGACTTGTTACTGTAACACTCATAATTCCCTGGTTGTACTCTTTTGTGAAATACTCATATGCGGCATCTGGACCAGCCACGCTATAGCTACTTGGGGCAAGAAATACTCTTTCTGCCAAGCTGTCGTCATCTTCGATATCTGACCCTCCGGATGTAGCCTCTATATTCTCCACCTTTTTGATGTATGGAAGCGGATCCACGAGGATATTAAGTTCTCCTATGGCAATCTCATTTCCGCTGGCCCCATCCGTCTGACAGGTGCATGGAACATCCACTGTCAGCTCCCCTGCCGGGATTTCCGCATATTCATCTGTTTGAAAATAAATTTCCCCATTAGTTACCCTTGTTCCCGCCGGGATTGCCGACGCTCCTGCCATCTCCTCTGAAAGAGTAAACCGTACGGCTGTAACGGCAGGTTTTGCGTCTAATCTAGTAATTCCCTTCCCTGCAGCAATATTGTCCAGATATTCCCCATAGGAGTATTTCAGAAGATCTTGTTTTCCTGCCCGGTCCACGAACAGGAATGCCTGGAATATCGCAATGGAACAGGCATATAAAATAAGTGCTGCCGGATCCGCCCGTCTAAGTGTACATGGTTTTCCGGTCAGTGCTTCATATCTTTGTTCGAAATCTTTCTTCATCTGGTTCTGTATCTCATCCAGCGTGATATTGTCAATAAAACTGACTTCAGGTAAGTTCTCCAGTTCAGAAATCATATGCCGTCCCTCCTTTCCACATAAATCGTTGCGGTCATGGAATCAAGTGATGTACCTGGATGCAGCTCTACACTTGCGATGGTAATCTCAGGAATATATTCTGTCACCTTTTCTTCCAATTCTATAGCGAGGATATTAGCCGCCTCCAATGGCGGCCTTGTCAAAAAATCTCCGGCCAGGCCGAAGTTCCTGCTCCCCGGTATCGTCCCTTCTGTAGATAAAATGAGGGCTTTTAATTCTGCGTCTATACGCTGGATATCCATCCCTTCCATAGTGCTTGTAACTGTGATTGTGTCAATTTCTCTCATGCCCTCCTCCTTAACTATATTCAGAAAATGTCAGAGACGCTGTTGCCTTTACCAGTTCTCCGTTGTTCCACACTTCATCCCAGGTTTCACTGACGCTTTCAAGAACCATCTTCCCGCTTCCAACTTTCTTTCCACCTATGTAGAGATATTCTGCTATTCCGGTTTCCGTTGCTGCTTCAAGCTTTTCCAGCATAACCCGTGGGCTTACTCCATGTCCAGCAGAAAGAAGGATATCCATAGTTATGCTGGATGCCTCTGGCCCCTTAAATTCCCCTTTTGGTTTCTGGTTCAGGATAGAATGGCTCTCCCAGCGCCCGGATACGGAGCGCTTCATGTTCTGAAATGTCAGCATCTTTCTGGTGCTGACTTCAAATTTAATCACAGTTCCCCAGTTTCCGATTGCCATTTGCCTTCCTCCCTACACCTTTTCTTCTACAGCTTGCAGTCGTTCCTTTATATTCTCGCCTTCTTTCTCCAGCGCAGATAATCGGTTTAAAATATTACCGAGAGTATAATTCCCTGTTTGATCATGCAATGTAATGTTTCCATTCATATACTGGATATACGCTTCACCGAATGTTTTTCCAAGTTCCTTTCGGAAGACGTTCTCTCCGCTTACTGGCGGGCGATTTCCTTTGTTCCAATAACGTCCCAGCACGATCCCCGCTGACTGTCCGTTGGACATATGGAGAACAAGCACTTCCTGCCCGATCCCTGGCATTTTGTATTCATCGGCAAGGGAGAATACAGGGAAATTATCTGTTGTAGAGTTATCCAGGTCCGGATATGTTACGCTGATCATACCGTTCTCGTAATCAATGGATGAAACTTTTCCTATCCGAATCAGTCTTTCTGCCATACCTTCCTCCTTTAGTCGAACGTCCCTTCATCTACCCAGCCATATACATTGCTAGAGGAACCATCTGTATGAATCAGGCTCCACGGATGTGCCTTGCCATTTCCAGCGCAGTCGGGTCCAAGATAAATCTTCGCTTCCCCTGCGCTTGCAGGATATCCTCTTGCATTCGCATAAGAAGATACATAGTGTGTCCCACCATGAAAATTAACGATATCTCCGACCTTGTAACTTTTGGGCGCTGGCTGCGGCTTTGGTTTTGGTTTTGGTGTATAAGTCAATCGTGTCTGGCACTTATGAAGTTCCACGCTCTGGGCCGTCCCGGAGCTGGATACTTCCATCGTACTTTTATCCACGAAATATTTTCCATTGGCCTTTCCCATTCCGAGAATATTCACACAGATTCCGGCACATATCTTTGGGTTTGGCCATATCTTCCCTGAGATAGTTGTAGCTTTTTCATTGGACTGGTTTACCTGGGCTGCGGCCATATAATAAGCGGTATCATAGTTGTCCGCTACCTCTGTGATATTTAGAACCCGGCTCCCGGCAGCGTCTTCTGCCTTTAATCCAAGATAGACGCTGATTTCTTCATTATCCTGGCCGGATTTATAGGAGATCCTTGCGCCGGTATAGGTACCTTCTAGGGAATCCGTATAATCCCACTCGTCTCCAACAAAAGACTCTCTGGAAATTGTGTCCACTGCCGCATTCTTTTCCTGCTGTGTTTGATCGTAGATCACAATCTTGCTGTTGAATACCTTCATGGAAAGGCCATACTTTTTGCAGACGTCATATAAAAATGCGCTGTCCGTCTTGTCAGATTGTTCTAAACTGCCAATCATAATGGTTGGACCGCTGTAAGAAAGGGACAGCCCATATCTTTTTGCAATCTCATCAGCAATATTCTGGATTGTGACGTCCTTCCAGGTCTTCGTGCGTTCCCTGATTTTGAAAGATTCGTTAGCCGGGATCGCCACGCCGCCAAGAGTTACCTTCAGCGGGCCTCCGGAGAATTTCACTTCATCCAAAATGAAGGTTCCACAATCCAGGTTCAAATATTCTCCCTCATTGTTCCAGTCCTGGAATGTGATGCCTCCACTGATCTTGTCTCCTTTAGTTGGATACCATTGATTCAGCCACTTCATATCAATATTCTGAAGGGTAATATCAATACTGTCGCTGTTTCCTGAGGCTACGTCCTCATAGGAAACGCTTTCCAGGTACCCGGCCAGCTTTTCACTGACATTCTGTCCGTTGAAGGACAGGGCGGGTACTGCTTTCCTTGCATTACTCATCACCATCCTCCTCTACGGACGAATAAGGCACCTCTGCACTTTCCTGTCTCCAGAATACCGTATCTTCCTGATCATAATCTATCGGCATATCCGGAACATTGATCACGGTCCCTGGCGGAAAGGTAAGGTAATCCAGAAGGGGCATATTGGCTTCTGCCAGAAGCTTCATGTATTTTTCGCTCCCGTAAAGTTTGAAGGCGACCAGATCCCAGCAGTCGCCTTGTACCGTGGTATATGTTTTCATCTGGTTCTCCCTCCTTTATGCAAAGGATACCCGTTTGTTCTTCCTCAGGTACTCTTTCATCATCTTTTCAAATTCCTTCTGGCTCATGCGGTTTGCCTCCACAATATCCTCTTTACTCGGTGCCTCCCCTTCAAAGTGGTAAGTGGGGCTGAACACGAATGTCGGTCCCTGATCGCCTTCTGGCTGTCTTCCCCGATTTCCGGATGTGCTGCCTGCAAGGGTTCCTACCGTTTCCCCGATCACTGCGCTTCTGGCTGTTACAGTTTCCGGCATCTGGATACTCTGCACCGCCTGTCCGGTATCTATAACAGGTTTTGCCAGAGAAGCAACTGCCGCAGTCTGGACCATGCCGCTGTTCTTCTGCATGCCGACAGCCAGACCCTCATCCAGGTATTGTCCGGATTTCATCATCAGCCGTGATGGGGAATGGATCTGCAGTGCAGAATTAACTGCCGCTGCCGCCTGAGAAGCAATGCTTCTCGCTGTGGCGATTACGGATGCGCCTCTTGCGGAGATACCAGCCTGAAGACCAGCCATCATGTTTACTCCTGCTGAGTACAGGTTGATGCTTGTAAATGCTGCTGTAATTCCGCTTGCGGTAGACCTGGCAATCGCTACGATCTGGGCACCGCCTGACTGGAATACCGCCACCATTGTGGTAATCCCGCTGGTCGTAACGGATACGATCACCGCCATACCGGAGGTCATTGCCGCCTGAGACTGCATCATCCCCATCTGCACATTCATGCTGACCTGCATCATCCCGGCTGACATACTGGCCGCTACCAGTGTCATTCCTGTGCTGACCGCCATTCCCATCTGAGAGATCCCGGCGGATATAGCCGCCGTCCCGGCAAAGGCTGTTACAAGTCCCATAACCGCCGTCCTGGCCGCTGATATGGATACTGCTATAGACATGAACGTCTGATTCGCCTGGAGCAATGCCTGAGCGAGCATAATCATATTTGCCGCTGTCTGCATAGTCGGCGCTGCCATGGCCGTCATAGCTGTTGCCGCTGGGGTGATTCCGGTAGCCATACTGGTAAAGGACGTGCCCAGCATAGCTGTTGTCGTATTCATCCCTGTGGCTGTCGTTCTGAATAAGATCATAGCCATATTCATCATTGTGATAGCCATGGTGGCCATAGTAGCCATAGAGGTCATCATCGTAATAGAAGCCACAATCATGGTTAATGCTGCGGCCAGGGCTGCCGCTGGTGCTGCCGCTGCTACTGCCGCTGCTGCAAACGGAACTAATGCCGCTGTGGGCGCTGCCAGAGACGCTGCCAGCTTTGCCATACTCGTAATCATTCCCTTTGAAGAACTTTTCAGGGATTTCATGCTGGCCGCCGCAGTTTCTCCCATAGCGGCCATTGTAGCGATTGCCGCCCCGATTGCCGCCATCTCAACTGCCAGTGGCGCAAATGCCACATCTGCTGCAAGAGCTGCCGCCGAAAGTGCCAAAAGACCGGCCGCTGCCACCAAAGCTCCGGCTCCGGCAACTGCCGTTCCTGCCCCAAAGACGAGCATAGCAGCCCCAAGTGCCAGGATTGCAGTTGCTCCGGTCATGCCGAAGACTGCAAGCTGTGGAAGAACACCTGCGATAGCGGTTAATGCCGCTGCTCCAACAAGTGCCGCTGCATTTACCACAAGGAAAGCTGCTCCGACTACAGCCAAAGCTGCTCCAAACGCTGCCAGGGCTGCCGCCCCGGCAAGGAGAAGAGGCGCCAGTAATCCAGCTACCGCTCCAAATGCCAGGATACCTGCAGCCATAGCGGCCATGGCAATCTGCGCCGTCGGGCCCGCCGCTGCGAGCTGTATAGCTGCCTGTACTAAGATTAGCATACCGGTTGCCGACATGATCAGCGCCGCTCCCATGGCCAGAAGCCCGGCGGACGCCGCTGTCAGCATAGGCCCCAGAAGCGCCGCCACTGCCATGAAAGCGATAAGTCCAGCTCCCATTGCTGCCAGTGTGATGGTTGCTCCAGTCCCTGCTGAGGATATCTGTATTGCTGCCGCAGTCAGAATTGCCATTCCTATGGCGGCCATCATAATCGCTCCTCCAAATGCCAGAAGACCCGATGTTGCGGTTGCAAGCCGGGGGCCCATTGCCCCTGCAACTGCTAAAAGGCCGATCATTCCAGCTTCCATAATGGCCAGGCCAGCAAGGGCCAGCGGTCCCGCTGCTGCCAACTGTATGGCTGCCAATGCCATCATAGACATTCCTGCAGACGCCATCAGCACTGCCCCTCCAAATGCCAGAAGGCCCTGGGTACTTGCCTGCAGTTGCGGTCCAACTGAAGAGGTGAGCTGCATAAGCCCTGCAATTCCGAAAGCCATTGCTGCCATTCCTAGCTGTGCCGCAGGACCAGCTTCTGCTATTTTGGTCGCTGCGTCTGCCAAAAGCCACAGTCCGGCTGCTGCCATTCCAAATCCTGCTCCGGCGCCTAATATGTTTTTAGAGGTTGCTGACATGGCATTGTCCGCTGCGCTTAGTCCCTTAGCAGCCAAAGGAGCAGCTTTCCCTGCCCCTTTGATGGCAGTTACAAACCCCTGAACAGACTTGACCATCCCGGATATTTTTTTGAAAGCCAAAAATCCCGTTGCTACTGCCGGGATCAAACCCAGTATTTTCTCAAATGGTGCTACGCTCTCATCTCCCAGGAAGTCTACATAACTTACCAGTGCCTCCTTTGCAGCATTCATCAGGTATGCAACCGCTTCCCTTGCCGCTGTTCCAAGCTCTGGTGCATGTTCTACGATCCCCCTTGCCATGGCAACGATAAACTCAGCACCGATCACCATGAGCTGTGGTGTGATCTGAATCAGGCCGTCCGCTGCCGCCACGGCTGTACGTGCCAGTCCGTCCGTAATCTGTCCTTTGTTCTGTTCAATTCCTTCAACAAAGGATTCTATCAGACTCACTGCTGCATCAATCATGTCCGGTGCAGCGTCTGCGATCCCTGCCGTTCCGTTTGCAATCTCCGTTCCAAGCTGTGATACTAATCCGGAAAGTCCTCCGCTTTCAAATGCTTCTGATAGGTTATCCAGCATATCTCCAGCAGCGTCAACCACATCTCCCAACGGAGTATTCACGCTCTCGTAGAAAGCAATGCCTAGATCGTTTGCCCTGTTCTTCAACATAGCCAGCCTGCTTCCCATAGTCTGGTATCTCTGGTTGGCTTCGTTGGTCAGTGCCACATTCTCATCCCATGCGGCGGTTCCCAATTCCAAGGCCTCCGTGAATGTGTCGGAAGCGCCTGCTGCCCTCAGAAGCATATCCCGCATACGGATCTCTGTAATTCCCATTTCGTCCAGGACGGCGATAGCACTTTTCCCCTTGGCTTCGCTTTCCGATAGTCCTTTGATAAAACTTGCCATAGCTCCGGCAGCATCCGTTTGGAATGCCTGTTTAAATTCCGAAGCACTCATCCCTGCCACGTTAGAAAACTGCTGTAGGGATTCACTTCCCGTCTCCACTGCAAGCTGCATATTGGAGAGCAGTGTGCTGAAGGCAGATCCTCCGGCTTCCGCTTCAATACCGACCGAACTTAGGGCGGCAGAGAATGACATGATCTGTGCTTCCGTCATACCAACCTGCGATCCAGCTCCGGCGATACGGAGTCCCATTGCTGTAATCTCGCTCTCTGTCGTGGCAAAGTTGTTTCCCAGGGCTACGATAGTAGATCCCAGTTTCTGGAAGCTATCCTGGGGCATTCCTGTAATATTCGCCAGCCTTGCCAGCGCTGTGGCCGCTTCATCTGCACTCATGTTCGTAGAATCACCCAGCATGACCATGGTCTTTGTGAAGCCTAAAATATTTTCATTCTGAATTCCCAGCTGACCAGCCGCTTCCGCCACTGCTGCGATCTCTGTCGCTGATGTAGGCATCTCCTTGGCCATGTCCCGGATCCCCTGGCTCATGGCCTGGAGTTCTGCTTCCGTTGCGTCCACGGTCTTCCTTACGCCTGCAAATGCCTGTTCATACTGGATCCCAGCATTTACCCCGGCGGCAGCAAGGGTTCCTAATGCTGCTGCGCTTGCGCCCAAGGCAGTTGCTCCAACCTTTCCAATCTTTGACAGGCTGTTAAGCCCCGACTGTGCGCCTTTAAGTGCCGAGTTGAAGGAGCCTGCAAGTTCTCCAGCTATCTTAATTGCTACTTTATAATCGCTCATGGTGTTTCTTGCCCGCCTCCTTCTGGATCTCCTTTAAATCTTCACAAAGATCTATGATGTCAAATAACGACAGGCCCAGAAAATAATCCAGGCCTGTCGTAAGGTTCTGGGAAAGCAGAATACATACTTTCCGCAGTTCTTTTGTGTCACTCAGTCTTATCCCTCTCCGAAGAAAAAACTGGTCACTTTATTTTTTACCTTAATAGCGTCTCTGGGCTTCAGTGATTTGAAGAATTCAATCGGATGCCCTGTTGCGCTCGCCGCAATGATCAGTGTGTAGTGCAGGTCGTTTTCCGGAAGAACCGATACTGTCCCGGAAGAAGCAAGCACTTTATTTGCCTTGATCATATCATCTGCCGTTACATCTTCCAGGCCAGAGAAATCCAATTCCTGGATCTTCTCGCCCTCAAATTCATAGGTTCTGGACAGCTTGACAACGTTTCCTGCATCACCAGCCTCCTGGGTTACTTTCTTGGTTTCTGTAGCTTCCATGTTTTTTCCTCCTTAGATCTGAGAACGGATTTTCGCTAACATATCTTTTCCGTTCAGAATGAATTTAAAGTTTAACTTGTCCAGTTCCAGTGTGGTCGTATTGTTGATCATCACTTTGATATAGAGGATCTCCAGCTCAATCTCTGCTTCGCCTTTCTTCCCCTTCACAAGTTTTCCAAGGGTAGTGGTGGAGGCTTTACCCCGTACCACAATCTTTACCGGGTAGTATCCGGTTGCTCCTGTGGTCGGATCCATGCACTGCATAGATGCCCGTAAGGTCAACTGCGGCGGGTTCGTTGTGTCCATCAGACTGAACAGATCTTCGTAAAGCACCGCAAACGGAATCTTGATCTTCATACTGGAGAACTGTCCTGTTACCGGGTCTTCAATCTCTCCGAGTACGCCTGCTCCTTCGATAGTGTCGTTTAAAGCCTCCAGTTCTGGGAGTTCAATCTCACCGGATATCCCGACCAGTTTCTTAGCCTTGTCATCATAGACATTGTAATGGTTTAATACCTCAGGAATTACGATACTCATCCTTATTCACCTCCTGTTAATGTGCTTGCAAGCAGTGCCGTGTCATAAGACAGGATATTGTTAATTTCCTGTGCGGGGGTATACGGTGCAATGCTCTGCCGGAATGTCATCTTTCCTGCCAGAATGTCCGTATCCGGATTATCGCTTTTTAAATACTGGATAGTTGCGCCGGCCCATTTATCTGGTGCATACGCAGCACAGCGGATATTTTCCGAATCCACCACGCTCTCGATCAGGATCTGGTTCATAGGATCGTCCACCTTGTCGAAGTAAGACAAAATAAAGTTGTTTCCCTGCCAGTTAAACATACGGCGCACCGGGAACCAGATATCTTTCGGGTCCTGGCTGGACGGATAGGCTCCTGTGTAGTTTCCCCAGAGCTTCCAGCCGTTCATATTCATGGCAGTTGCCACGCCATAGCTGTTTACCACGTTTGCCTGATCCTGATCCAGATTGATCTCTGTCCCATCCGCAAGGCAGGTGCCTGTTACGCCCAGCAATTTGTTAGATGGGGAAATGCTCGGCACATCGTCATTATTTGCGTCCGTATATGCGATCAAGGCAGCCGCTACAGCGCTTCCTGCAAAGATATAGTCCCCTACCCTGAAGGAAAGCCACAATGGATAACAAAATTCTGATGTGAATCCGCTGTTTTCCTTAACTTCTTTTACGTCCGTATATTTGGTAGCCGTGGCAGTATCCAGATCAATGATTGCCATTGCTTTAAATACTCCGTTGATGTTCGCCGCCTTGGCCGCAAGTGCAATACCGACTTCCGGCTCCTGGGACCAACCAGGCGCAAGTAGTAATCCCGGAACTACTCCCAGCTTCGGATAGACTTGGCGGATCAATTCCATTCCTGTTTCCTTGCCATTTTCTATGTTATAGCTTCCAATGATGTCAGTTTTTGTCACTTTGCTCGGATCTACAACCTTTCCGGAAACAGTCAGTGTTTGAGCACCCTGTCCTTTTCCGCCACTGATCAGGTTGATCAGAAGGGATCCGTCTGTGTCAAATTCTGTTGTGTAGTCCGTTCCTGCAGCAAGTGTCTGATCCCCATTCTGCAAGGTCAGCATAGACGGAATAACGCCTTTTTCCGTGATCCTCGCCTGCAGGAGCTCTACTTCCACACTTTCTGTTGTCATTACTTTGTTATGCTTCTCAGGATCCAGAACATTGATGTAGACAACCGGTGAGACCTGGAAGAGATTGTTGGTCGCATACATTGTCTGACAAAGCGTGAAATTTGCAAAATCATCTACATACCCCAATGCTGCCATTGCTTCTGCTGCTGAATTTGCCAGGATTGGGATGTTCACTGCCGCCGCCGGATCTTTGATCATATGGACCGGCGCTGTACCGATCACCACCTGGATAGAAGAGTTCCCGGTAATAGGCGCTGTAAGGGCCGTTCCCTCTTCTAAGATATAGACTCCATGTTTCATCTGTTATTTTCCTCCATTCTTGAAATCCAGTGCTCTCATAAATGCGCTGTAGATATATCCTTTGCGCTCCCGGATCATCCGGCACGCCAACGGATACTGCCGTACTGGAATGAACAGGTTCCTAAGTTCCGGAGCTTCCCGGAACAGTACCTGAGCTTCTTTTGGTATTTCTGTATAGACTCTGTTCTGTATTCCGATCCCATTGACTGTGGGACCAACATACATGACAGGTTCCTTTTCTACGGTTTTCTCTGCCTTTGGTTTTACTCCCTTGGATATGGCTGTCTCTTCTTTTTCGTTAGTCATATTCTGGTATCCTCCTTCCTATCTTTGGCACTCTGAATTTAATTTCCACGCCCCCGAAATAGAATGGGTAGGTATCTTCATCCTCGACCGCCCACTCCATGTTCTGTTCTGCCCGAAACTTATGGTTTAAGAGCGGCTCCGCTGCAAAGCGATCCGTGATCCGTTGGATCATGACCATGATGTGTTCATGGCCGGGGACGTCTTTGTCGTTCTCACAGACGCCCAGGATAATGTCCGCAGTGACCAGCCATGGGCTATCATCATCCTCGGTCTTCCCTTCCGAAAGACGAACAATGAAGTATGGGAAAAACTGGGACTCATCCTCATCATCAGCCGTTACAAGCGGAAGTCGGTATTTATACCCTTTTACGCCTGTAACGCTCTCTCCGGCAGTGTTCTTTGTTATCACATCTTTCAGGATATTTTCGACCTCTGTGATGAGATCGTCATAAAGCATTAATGGTGTCATTGAACCCTCCTGCTACAGAATTTTCTTTACCTGCTCCTGAACCTTGTCATGTAAGGTTTTCTCGATGAATGGCTGAAGGTCTCCCTGACCTCCACGTTCTCCCTGATAGATTTTTTCTACCATTTTGGGTACGGAGTTTGAATGGAGCACCTTTAGCGGATATCTTGCTTTCGTCTTTCTCTGAACAATCAAGCCTCCGGCAGTTCCGCTCGACGCAACAAAAGCAGCAGCTCCGGCCGAATTAACCAAGCTCTTTAACCCGCTCTTTGTAATGTCTGCCTTCACTCCAGATTTCAGCTTGCTGGTCTTGAACTGCTGTATGGTTCTCGGACGCCCCTGTGATTTAATCGTGGCATCCAAATGCCCTAAATTCGCCCTCTGTATTTTGATCTCGCTGTTAAAGGCTCCAGCCTTAATTGTGTACCCCGCCGATCTCCCGCTCCTAATCTTCCTGTTCGCAACCGTAGCGGTCTGGTTGATTGCGTTCCTGAGGACTCTGGTTGCTTTTTGGGGAGCGTCCCGGAGTTTTTTTTGCACATATTTCAGGTCGTTTTTATTCACCTCGATATAAAAACCGCTCATGCCCTGTTCGCCTCCAGTGTTATGGAGTAGACTCCGTCTTCATCAATGGCGTCTACCACCCGAAAGATTCGTTTATCCAGCGTAAGAAGGCTGCCCTGCTTCGGCAACGGTCCGAAATCGGATGCTGCCACATAGATCAATCTCTGGTTTGTGTAAATTCCATCCATACTCTGATTGATACGCTTCTCTCGCTCGATCTGCTCATTATTGTCGATCAGAACAGGCATCTCATTCCCGTTGACCATATGGGTATCTGCAAATTCTTCCAGGTTTAGAAAAACATTATGGGCGTCTGCCTTCACAATATCTTTAAACCCCATTACGCCTTTTTCCTCCGTCCAGTGCTTCTAACGGGTGTCTTTGGAACTTTTCCGACCAGGTTCTCATCGGTTTCCCCGTTTGGGGATTCCCCAGCCAATCCTGCTTCCGCTGCCGCAGGCTTCGCCTTTGGCAGCTTCTGGGCATTCGGATCAACCCATGCGGCGGTTCCGGCACCGATCCATGCCTGAACCATCCCGGCATCGTCCGCCGGGAGCCTCTGTCCCGGCCAGTACTGCCTGGAACGGTAAAGGATGGGATATACTGCTATCAGTTCCATTTCTGTCACTCCTAACCGATTTTCACGAGGATTTTCTCATCCTCTGCCGTTGCATCTGCTGCAGCGAAGCCTGCCGGAGTGTACGCTGTCGGCTCTTCCTCGCCGTCATCCACCGCTTCCGTGATCCCATTCTTGTCGAAGTACACGGCGGTCCCCATTGGGATGGCGTTCTCGCTAGTCTTGGCAAATTCGAAAACACCGCACATATGAAGGTCGCCTACGGCTCCAGGTGCAATGTCTGTTCCTGCAATGCCGATTCTTCCTGGAAGTTCCACCACGGTATTGGCTTCAATGGCCGCCACTCCACTATTCTTATAATCCAGGGATTCCCCTCTCTGCCAGTATGTTGCTTTGCTCATCTTTGTCTCCTCCTTCCTTATGCCAGTTCAGTCGGATTCTTTACCTCAATACCTGGGTTCTTAATAGCTCCACGGTAATCCATAACACTAATTCCCCAGTCGAGATAAATATCCCAAACAAATCCAAGGGTTCCCGGTGCCTCCATTCGACGGATATTCGGGATCTCTTGTCCGTTTAAGTAATCCACCTCGATGAAGTCTGTATCGTCCTTTGCTCCCAGCAGCCACCACGGCATCACGTTTCCAAATCCGCCGCAAAGGGCATTAATGGTTGGGTCTTCTACAACCTGAATGCTTTCCCTGTATTGATACAGCGGATTGGCTGCCTGTGTATTTCCCTCGGTGTTGATAGTCGGGGAAAAGAATATAGTGTACATATCAAACATATATCCACTCGGTACGATAATAGTCGCAGGTCGAATGATGATTGCTTCCCCAAACTGATCTTTCTGGTTCTGCAGCGCAAGGATCATGCCTTGAAGAGCCTCTTTTGTAATCCCGGTTCCTTTTGCCAGTAGGTTCATATGCGAGCTGCCGAATAATGCAGTTCCATCATAAATGGCCGGGTTGCTTACCATAATCTGGTAACACTGTTTGTTGATAGTCTTTCTTGCGCTGGCCGCATACTTGGCCGGAATCCTTGTTACCAGGTCGATATCATCATTAATGAATGCCTGACGTGTCAAAGTAAACTGACGGCCATAAGTCTTCAGCTTTCTGGTCGGCAGCTTTTCATCTCCGAATACATCATGTTTCAGTTCCCCGCCTTCCGGCACTTCCAGGAATTCTCCTACAGGGCCAGCGATGTAGTTATTATCGTGAGTCTTAAAGTCTTTCAGGCTTCCCTTCTTTGTCCACTGATCAAAAGTGACTGCTACGGTCTTATGCCCTTCCACGTATGCCTTGTTGATGGCATTATCGAGGATTGCTGGGAAAGCCGCTGTCGGGTTATAGAACTGTCTCTGGAGCATGCCGTACAACTCATCAGAGGTTCTTCTGTTCAGCCCGGTCTGTCCCTCCAAAGTCAGGCACTCGATTGCCAGATCCCTGAGTGTCATTCCCATCATCTGGCGGGCACCCTCCGCCGGGTGATCCAATGTCATCCCGCTTCTCATCACAAGTGAATCCGCCGCTGCCGCCCTGAATTTATCCTCAGCGCTTTCTGTTATCTGTGCGTTACCACGGGTCGGTACCGGCGCTCCATGCTGGCGGATATGTTCCAGCGCTGCTACCCTTACAGCGTCCACAGTGCTTCCGTCCTGGATGTAGGTGTCTGCCTCCAGCCCGAAATCCCTGCAAATCCCTGTGATTTCACGAATCCTCTGCCTTTCCTCTGAAACTGCCCTCTGGGTATTCGCTGCCGGATCCACTTGGGGCTGCTGTACGGCTGGCGGTACATTTGTCGGGTTTACGCTTCTCTGTGCCTGCTCCTCCGCTTCAATCTCCCCATTCAGGGTTTCGATCTCTCTCTGCAGAGAGTCAAATTCTGCCTGTTCCTCTGCGGTCAGATCTCTTCCCGCAGTCTTTGCGGCATTGACAATTTCCTGCTGCCGGAGCATTTTCTGCTGTCTCTGCTGCTTTTTGTTCATCTCTGGTTACCTCCTTGAATAATGTTTTTATTTATCTGAAGTTGCCGTTCATACCAGTCAAGAGTACGGCTCTGCATTCTCTGTTCAGTCTCTTCCAGTTTCCTTCCGACACCAACCGTGGGATCTGCAGGCACACTCACAATAGATATTTCGTAAGGTGTCCACTTCCTTGCGATGTCTGCCGGTCCTGTAAACCTGCCGTCCGATGACTGCTTATTAGGCATTACTTCCTCCCATGAATCTATCTGATAGCCCACGGACGTTGTTTTCAGTGTTCCGCTTTTGACCTTCTGATAGATGAGGTCGGCATCTGTATCGCTGTCGAATTCGACCTCTGCCATTCCACGCATGTTTTCTATCCATGCCCGGTTTACTTTTCCTATGACACGGTTTCGGTCATGATTAAAGAGCAGCACCCCGATTTCATTTAACCGTGTAAGGTCTACTGCCCCATCGGAGTGATCAAGAATTTCTGTTCCCCACCATCTCTCGTAGGGTTCTTCTGAGGAAAAAGAAAGAATGAACTTTCGTTCATTCCCTTCACCTTCCATCGCCCGTATAGAATTAGCTGCGAGCTCCCTCGTCATCGCTTTCGCCTGTCTCTGATCCGGACTCTTCTCCAGATTCTTCCCCTTCTTCTCCTGTGGCTGTTCCCTCGCCCTGGTCAACAATCTCCGCTTTTTTGTCTTCCTCGTCCTCATAGAGTTCTGCTTTCGTCTGCCCAAATATCACACCTCCCAAATCAATGCCTCTTTCCTTTGCATATTCAAGCACCTCTGCCATTTCATCTATATGTTCCTTCCAGTCACGCCCCTGTTCGGCGGCGATCTGTTTAAACGTCTTCTGCCCGGTATTCAAAGCAATCTTATTTGCATTGGCTTCCTTCTGTGGGTCAATCCATTTTTTAGGAGCAATGATCCAGGAATGCTCAAAGTATTTATCTTTGTTCTCCCAGAAGTCTGCCGCATCAATCTCTCCGACAAGCCAGAGGGAAATGATAAAGGTTTCATAAATCTCATCCATAACCTCCAGAAGAAGCTCCTTTTCCTCTGCATAAGTCATATCGTCCTCGATGATCCCCTGCCTGGTGGATGAATAATTGCTCTTAGACATGTCCCGGCTGGTGGCCTCGTAGCTGATTCCCTGCCCTGCCGCCACGAGCCTTTGCTGAAGTTCAATATAGCTTGCAGCGTCTGTAGCCTGCCCGGTGGGGTTTACTACCTGAATCTCATCCCCCGCATTCAGTTCCTTGATCATACCTGGAGCAATGGTTTTTCCTTCATATGCCTGGTGCGTCCCCTGAAACTGATTCGTCCGCCCGATTCCCCCGGTCGGGATTGTCTTCTTGATGAATACGGAAAGGCATGCTGCGATCCTTTCTTTCACAGATACCGCTACCATAAATTCATTGGCGTCCCGGATACGGGTAATCGTTGGACTCATGTCAGAAATCTCACGTACCTGAGAAGGACGGTGTTTCGTGTATAAGAAAATCACGTCCTTTGCGTCCAGGTAAATAGAATTTAACCCAGACACGCCGTCCAGGCTGTACTGCCGGATCCAGTATCCAACTGGTTTGTTATATTCATTCATCTCAATTCCGCCGACCACCTTATTCCCTTTATGCTTTGGTGACATCTGGGCATTGTCCAGTTCGTCCGCCTCAAACGTCTGCAGCTTAAAAGGCAGATAGCCGTCCCTGGTATACCGCTTTACGATCAGGATACCACCGTCTACTTTCTTTCGTTTCACGCACATCCGCATAATCTGCATGAAAGACTGAGTTCCTGTCACATCGCAATTTCGTTTCTTGCACCATTTCTTCCATGCAGCTTCAATGGTGTCATTCAGGGTATCGCTTCCTGTCTTCGCCTGCAGAGTATACCCCCCGCCTATAACATTCCGGGTATATGCTCCGATCACAGAATTCATCATGTCCGAATTGCGCTCCAGGTCCCTTGCCCTGGCCCGGACATTATCCCGGCTATATCGGTCCGTAAATTCCGCTGACTGATTTAAGACACGCCAGTTGGCATTTCCCCGGCTGTAATCCCCGGCATCATAGTGCCGCTGCTCATCCAGGCATCTCCTCCACGCTTCCCGGCGTGCGCCCCACTCTGGGGAGAAAAAGCCGATGATCCCATCTAACCAGTTCATATCACTCACCGCCCTTCAAAAACAGCGACATAGGTATCATCCATAAGCCTGGAGTCTTCCTGTGCCGCCACCTGGGCCATAAGGTCGTTTTTCATATTGTAGAGCAAGTTCAGGTCCGCCCTGGTAAGCTGCCGAGAACCAATTTTGTAAGACTGTCCTCCAACAAGGACGGTATAAATTGCCTTATTTACCTCCGTCAACAGCTCTGCTGCTGTAAAATTCCCTGTTTCCATGCTTCCTCCTTATAACCAGTTTCCTTCGTTCTGCCGGATCCAGCTTTCCTCCGGCGTGTATTGTTCTTCTTTTTCCTTGGGCTTTTCCTCCGTTTCTGTCAGGTACAGTGAACGAACCCCCATCAAATCTGCCGCCGCCATGGCATACACCTCGCAGTCAAGATAATGGTTATCGGCATGAGTTGTCTTCTGAACCCACACCTGTTTCACTTTTCCATTGTTTGTCCGGACATTGACCTTATGCTCCGAAGTTACCTGCTCGGCATATTCACGGTCACATCCGGCATAAACCATCCATGATCCGCTTCCACTTGGTTTTCGCATACGTCCTGCAATCATGTCCTTATATTTTCCGGTATCAATCAAAACTAAATTCATTCCGTATGCCTTGCTTCCTGCTTTATTGATGGTGGACATCTTATAGTGCGAAAGCATGGGGTTTGAGGATCCCTTGCTTGGAAGTGCCCACTCTGAATTCTCCACGCAAAAGTCGTATACTGAATCTGCATTGTATCCGGAGTCGATCAGCGCCAGGGATATAACCATAGGTGATCCGTCTTCTGTCCGGTATTCCAGGTTCATGATCCGCTCCAGCTCCGTGAATGAAAACGCCTGCCCATGAGAGATATTCTGGCTCGTAAGGAAATCTCCCCATGCCCGGATCGTCCAGTATAGACAATTTTCCTGGACATCCACGCCCGCTGTAAGCATTTTTGCCCAGTCTGGCACAACAAATTCTTTTGTCTGCGTCTGATGTTCCAACACCAGATCCGCATTTGTTCGAAGCCTCGTGTCTTCCCATGGTTCTGCCAGCCAGGAGTTTACAAAGTTTTGAAGTTTTTCCGGGTCTTCTTTTGAATCCAAAAATTCCATGGCGATTTCTTTCCATGTCAGAAATCTTGAGTACAGGGCATTTAGCCAAAAAGAAACCTTGCGTGGCTTTCCTTCACAGGTTTTCTTTGTGTCTCTCCATTCTCCTCTTCTCAGCATTTTAATCTTGTCTTTATCTGTAATCAGACATCCGCATTCCTGGCATACATATACTGCCTGCTCTGCCCTTTCCTCATTGGACATTCCCTCTTCTGACGGAAATTTTATCTGTTTAAAGGCGAATGTAATGTACTCCCCGCAATGGGGGCAAGGAACGAAATACTGTCTTTGTTCATCAGCTTCCTCATGGATTTGCCATACATAATTTGTCTTTAATGTCGGTGTACTGCAAGTGTAGATCTTCTTGCTGTATGTAAATGTCCTGGTCCTCTCCTTGGCCAGATTATACGGAGACGCCTCTTTTTTCGACGCTCCCTCCATCTTGTCAATCTCATCAAAAAACAGATACTTTATTGCTTTTGAAGCAAGCTTTCCCGGGGATCCAGATCCTCTTAGATAAATCTTCATGCCTCGGAATTTCAGGTTCAGTTCTTTTGAAGAGTTCGGATAAAAGCGTTCATTGATCTCCGGCGTTTTGGTTAATGACGGTTTTAATCTGTCATTAGAGGTGTCCTTTGCCAGATCATCGCTTGGATATACGATCATAGTCGGAGACGGATTGCTCATTATGATCCATCCCAGCATATTCAGCATTGCTTCTGTTCCGCCAACCTGGGTGGGTTTGCAGAAATTAATTTCCTGCACATACGGATCATTGAAAGCATCCATGATTCCAACCAGATAAGGTGTCACATCATTTGACCATCTTCCGGAAAAATTGCTGGATTCATCTAAGATCCTATATTTTTCGGCCCACTGACTTACCGTCAGTTTTTCAGGTGTTTTCAGTGTCCGTCTGATCACGTTCATAAAGAGGGTCCGTGTTCTTTGACGTGAACGCTGTCTCTCACCCGTCGGCAAAATAGATTTCTCCTTTATTCGTTTTCATCCTCATCTTCATCCTCTACACCTTCTAATAACTGTGATGTCTTGTCTTTATCAATTTTCAATGGGTCATATTCCGAAAGAGCCTCCAGTGTCTGAAACACTTCTTTTTCCAGGATATCAAGGATTATATTTATATCGTCTTCCCCTACGACTAACGGCGCTACTTTGTGCGGAATCGCCAGAAGCCTGTTTTTAAAGCTCACGAGCATATCTGTCAGGAACTCTTCTACATCATCTGCTTCATGCAATTCCCTTTTCAGCCGTCTGAGCTTCAGAATTGATATTTTTTTCTTGATCTGTTCATGTTCAGCCTGTTCCTTCTCTTTATTGTAGTTTGTACCCTGCTGCACTTCCGCTTCCAGTTTATAATTTATATACTCCGGAACGCATTTCTCCAGGTAATAGTTTTTTGTCTTTTTCCCATCTGCTGTATTCCGTGAAAACAGCCCAAACTCGTTTTTTAGCTGCCGAACTCTCCTGTCCGATATCCCCAGAATTGCGGCAAGCTCTTTTTGATTTACATCCATCCTCGTGCCTCTTTTCTTCTCCCCAAAACAGGAAGGAAGTACCCTTAATTTTTATTTTCTACAGAGGGAAAAGCCGGACCTTCCCCGACCCGCATAAGATTTTTGGGTGAGTAGTACCTATCGCTTTTACAAATTTTTTCATACAAAAAAGGGACATCCTTTCGGTTGTCCCCTTCGGTTGATGCTTCGCTTATCCTTCTTCTTTTTTTAATTCTTGTACTTCGTTCACAAAAGCATTCATCATCTCTGTCAGCTTTCCTGCCTGGCTCACACCAGCTTTATCGCAAGCTTTCGCAAAAGCTTCCACTGTCTCTTTCTTAAGCTTGTATGACTTCGATATCCATCCTGCCTTTGCTTCATACTTTCTTGTTGCCACAGTCTGTGGCTTAGGGTTTCCTACTGGCATCTCTTATCCCTCGCTTTCGCAATGAAATAATATACCAATTTAACCACCCCGATAACAATGAAGAATATTCCCAATTTCCACAGCATTCTTTACACAGATGAGCTTTCATGTTATAGTTTATTCAGAGAAGGGCTTTCGCCCTTCCCCTTTGATGAGCTTAATTAATTAGCTTATCCAGAATCAGTAAAATGATTCCAATGATTAAGTCCGTTATCGCTTGAAGTAGCCAACTTTTATAGTCGATATCGGGCTTTTTCTTTTGTTTCTTTTTGCTCATCTGTTATCTCACCTCCTTATGTATGTATAATACCATATGGTGTACGATATGTCAACAGATGAGCACCTATTATTTGTTAAAATTTTTTATAATTATTTCCCGGTATTTCTTGCTATCATTTTTAGCAACCAGATTATGTGACCTTTCTACGCTGATCACTATATATCCGTCATATAGGTTTCGGATCTCCGGACAATCATTGTATGAAAGAATCCATTTCCCTCTCACCTTATCTAATGTCTCTTTCAGTCTTGTATGATCCTCCGGCTGAAATCTATCCGGATAGTATTTTTCTGTTTCATAGTAAGGTGGATCCAAATAAAACAGGGCTCCTGGCCTGTCATATGTCCCGATCAAACGCTCAAAGTCCAGATTTTCAATCACTACTGTGGACAGTCTTTCTGATGCCACACTTAAGAAGTCTACCGCCTTCTTCATGTTCTTTGGTCTAACCCCAAAAGAGTCCAGCCCGGATCCGTAGCTCTCCTTTATTGCCACGAAAAATCTAGCTGCTCTTTGAATGTCTGTCAGTCCTCTTACATTTTGTACGAAATCAAAAAAGAGTTCTCTGGACATCAAAATACCATCCAGCTCTTTCTGCAAGGCTTCTGGATGATATTTTACACATCTGTATAGGTTTACCAGTTCACAGTTTATGTCATTGTATACTTCCATTCCTTTCTGTTCTTTCCCGAAGAGCACCCAGCCAGCTCCGCCAAATACTTCAATGTATCTGTCGTACTCCTCTGGGAACTGCTCCAGGATTTTCTTTCTCAGCAGCTTCTTGCCGCCGATCCAGCTAATAAAACTATTCATGTTCACCACTGCCTTTCTTTTTATTCAGAAAAGCCTTGTCGGGTAAATGGGCCCTCTGGGACTCGAACCCAGGACCGACCGGTTATGAGCCGGTTGCTCTAACCAACTGAGCTAAAGGCCCAAAAAGCACCCTGAAAATATCAGCGTGCTTTTTGGTGATAATAAAGTATTGGGGAGTATCTCCTTTCGGAGAATCGGAACACCGGGGATCGAACCCGGCCCTTGTGCCTGAACCATGGAAGCACACGCTCTCATCCAGTGAGCTATATTCCATACAATCCACATGCGCCGTTATGCCGATTGCATGATGGTTTCCAGGACACCTGTCCTGATTTTGGTAAGGCAGTAACATAACCATGAGGTAGACTGCCATCTGGCGGCGCAGTACGTTAACCGTAAAATTAAGAAAAGAGATCTGACGGTCTTTTGGGCTATTCGCCTATCGGCAGCCTACAGGAGAACCGCCTAAACCTGATACAGCAACAGAGCTGTGACACCCTGCTGCCGTACAACTTTCGGAGGAGAAAAACTTATGGATCATTTCGTTTCTTCTGCCAGTTTAAATACTATCACATGATAAGCGGACATGACCGGACATTTTAAAAAATTTCTTCTTTTTCTAAATATCTGTCATGACGTTTCCGACAGCTCTCCTCTGTGTATTTGATCCTTCTGTTCGGGAAACGATAATTCATGTTGATTGCCACCCTGGCCCATGTCATATCATCTATGTAATACATTCTGAACATCATTCTCAGATCACTTTTAGGGATCTTTGCTATAAAATCATCTACACGGCTAACCGCCTCCTGAAGCTCTTCCTCCTTAATCCGGAGCTTTGCTATTCTTTTCTTTATCATAGCTTTTACTTTTCCATATTCTGGGACAGGGAATCCGGTGATCTTGATCGGCCCTATGGTTCCGTCCTTCCTGGTACCTCGCACCGTATCAGAAACCACACCTTCTTCCTCTATCCTTCGTAGTCTTAATTCATCTCTTTCTATCCTTTCTCTAAGATCTTTGACCTCTTCCCTGAGCTCGCAATACTGGACCAGGGCTTCCTTTAGCTCCATCAGGATCACCTCCTGTATTCTCTTCCTGTCTCTTT
>ERZ1643249.1168-NODE-1168-length-26821-cov-44.702010_pt1 | contig 26821 bp, 52 predicted proteins | sample MGYA00579263_ERZ1643249 | MGnify/ENA primary metagenome ERZ1643249 (study PRJEB29033, sample SAMEA4952264) | chicken gut metagenome | biome: Broiler Chicken; feature: Gastrointestinal Tract; material: Caecum | place: Ireland | collected 2018 | study: Broiler...
TCGCAGAAATGTTTTTCTTCCACCAATTCAATTTTATATCCGAGTTCTTCTTCGATTTCCGACAGAGTTATTTTCTTAGGTACATCATTCTTTTTCGGTATGATGATTATTTTTTCGTCTGTATATTCCACAGCGTGTCCATTGTAATCATAGACAGTTTCCGATGATGTAAGTATTTCTAATTTATCATCTGCTAACTGAATATACATATCATCTGATATTTCCGAATCGTAGTTACGATTTTCACAAATCCACGGAAACTCGTTAGTATTAATAAACGGCAAACAAATTTTAGGAATCATTACCATATATTCGTTTCCGTTTTTATCAATGCATTCATAGGTTAAATATAAATAACAACCGTTATCATCACTATCGCGGTCTATCCAAGCACTAAGTAATTTGGTACTTTTAAAATTATAATCCGAAAAATTTTTATTTATCATTCCTATTTCTCCTTTTCTTTTAAATCCGTCAATATCTTTTCCCATACCATAACCGATATTGTGTCTTCTTTATAATTTGTACAGTCTATCGATTGATCGACAATTTTATTGTAAAATATTTTTGGATCTCCTAACAGACATCTCCCATAATCTGTAACAACCGGATAGTTAACAGGAGAAATGTGATGAATACAAGTAGAACATTGACCGATTTGTTCTTTGTGTAATTCTAAAAGTTTTTCATAAGATCGAATCTCGTCTTCTATGGTGGACTTAAATACCTTGTCAAAACTAACCATCATTCCTTAGATTCTCCTTTCGCCAAATATCAGTGATCGAATTCCTCTCCGATCTTCCCGTATGGTTTTTGGATCCATCGTTTGATCACTTTCGGATCCTGAGGCTCTTTCTCAATTTTGTCGTAACGTGTATCACGGTTAAATTTGATTGATTTTCTACGGGCCTGTTTTACTTTTGATTCATTATGTGAGTGGTTCATTTTCATCACCTCGATTCATAACACACATAGATAATGTGGCAACAAAGGAACACCAGTCGTTATTCATTTTCTGTATCTCTTTCTGTATCTCTTCCCTAATTCGTTTGTTCTCTTTTTCAAGATCTTCAATGCGCCGCTTGTTTTCCTCTTCGCAAAATTCTTTCCATGTCTGGGTTTTTGATGAATTTTCGGGTTGCTTAAGAGTACAGCGGGAAATAAGTTCACTGTTGTTTTTCTGAATATGCGCTGTTAAAACGTTGCTTGCGAATGTATTTTTATTACTGTAAAACTCATTAAGAGTTCTTTTAGTAATTTCCATCTCTATAATCAGATCATTGATATCCATCAGTAGTTCATAATCATCCCCTGTTTTTGCATATCTACGTAACGTTTGTCTCGTTCTTCTAAGTAGTTTGATTGTGTTTGAAATATCCATATTCGTTCTCCTTTCATAAAAATAAAAAGAAAAGGCCCCGTGATCAGGACCTCTTCTCCTTTCTGAATTTGTTCTGAATACATTCTTTTGCGCATCTTGTTTTTGTTGCAGCTGCTTCTCTGACCTCAGGAATCGACAGAACCGCTCCGAGAGTTACTACTCCTGGGACGATTACCTGTCCAATCCATAATCTTGTTTCACGAGCTGCATCAATCGTTTTTCGCTTCATATTCCTTCACTCCTTTCATCAAAGAATATGTTTATTTTGCGTGTTATTCGTCGGAATCTCTACCGTTTATCTGAAGCAATGCAAGTAAACAAACACCGCACATAGCTCCTCCAAGAAAACAAATAATGTTTACAATCATTTCGATATCACTCCTTTCTGATAGACAATAATCTTCCGGTTTCTTTGTTGATAAACATGTAACGGATCTCGGTTTCGAATCGGAAGCCATACTCTCTCCAGTTATATCCGTGGTTTTTAAGAATCTCCTTCTGATCCCTCGTCAGACGTTTCGGTTGTTTCATTTGCTCGATCCCCCAATCGTTCTTTCATCTGATTTCTTATTCTCCTCATATCTGATCGGTTTGTGTGAATACTGATTTGTTGGGTACGTCAGGCATTCGTTGCAAGGTTCCTGAGTTGCTGGAAGATTGCAGTTCACACAAGTAGGGCAGTACCGATCAAAATAAACTTCTTTATCAACCGTTTCCATTGTTTCACTCCTCATTTAAAAGTCTGTGGTATGTGTTTTTACATATTGTTTCTGTAGAATATGTAATTTCGGGAATTCCCGCGTATTCTCCCTGCGGAAAATTAATATGAATATAGAATCCCGAGATTCCACGAACATCTTTTCGTACCATTTGTTCCGCAGTGTCGATCAGCTCCTGTCCGGCGTCTTTAATCTGCTGAACAAGATCGTCACGATAAGATCTTTTTACTTCTTCTGCCATAGTTTTATTCCTCCTTCGATTCGATAATAGTAACTGTACCCTCAAGTATCCCAAATTCCGAAGATTGTTCCAGAATATGTGTTTGCGGTTCTTCGTCTTCATCCATCGGTCTTGTTAAGTACCACAGCGAATCGTCTTCCCAGTCTATAGTCTCTAATTTCTGTCCTGGTGGGAGTTTGATCGTCATGTTACCGCCATAAGATTTTACAGCACTCTGACAACCAGATAAAATCGTGAGAGTGGTAACAACACACATACATCCAAGAAACTTTTGAAATTTTTTCATGATAATTATCCTCCTCTACTTTCTGATAAACTGTCCACAAAATCCGCAGTAATGGTCATACTCCGCTTTAGGAATTGGACATTGACATATCGGACAAAGATTGTTGTCATCTGGATCCTTTGCGATTCGATACGATAACTCGCAGACTACCTTAGTGAAGAGTTCGGCGTTTGCTCCATTATTTTCAATTTCTGAATCCCTTAAATTTTTCATAGCATCCAGAATATCGTTTACTTTTTTATCTCTTTTTTCTAAATACTTTTTCATGATAATTATCCTCCTCTACTTTCTGATAAACTGTCCACAAAATCCGCAGTAATGGTCATACTCCGCTTTAGGAATTGGACATTGACATATCGGACAAAGATTGTTGTCATCTGGATCCTTTGCGACTCGATACGATAACTCACTGACTACCTCAGCGAAGAGTTCGGCGTTTGCTCCACCTTTTTCAATTTCTGAATCTCTTAATTCCTTCATGGCGGTCATAACATCGTTTGCTTCCTTATTCCTTTTTTCTAAATACATTTTCAAATACTTTTTCATTATTTTCTCCTTTCATTTTTGTACGCTTTCGCGAACGCTCTGTTTCTAACTAACGGTTTGCCTTTGAACCTTCTTCTGTTATTTGGATAATAATAAAGATCCAAATGGAGTAGTGACTCAATCGATTCGAAATTGAGTTTTGAAAATATCTTAGATATTTCAACAGAAGTATTATAAATCGTATCGCCAATCCCTTTTATCGTTTTAATCAAATCGTCACGGTTTATATAAAAATCGTTTAACATCAGATCACCCCTTTATCCAAAAGAATATATGTAACAACTACAGACAAACACAAACAAGTAAATATTAAAGATAAGAAAAACCCGCCATTGTCGTCGAGCCAACTAAAAAAGAATGCAATAATATTCGTTACGACGCTCAGAATTATCCAAATAACTATAACCACACAAATCGTAGTTAGTTCCATCCCGTAAAACTCCTTTCATTAAATTTTTTCTTTTCCCGTAATGCACGACTAATTGCAAGATCAATTCCGGATTTGCATTTGAGATGATAATAATAGAGATCTTTATATGGCGTGTTTAGTCGGTCGATTCGTCCGCAGGCTTGTTCCATGATCTTATAGCTATAATTCTGAGAGTAGAAGACGATCGTATCTGTTTTAATGCAATTCCATCCTTCCGCTCCAGCAGTATATTGTACAAGATAGATCCATGCGTCGGATTCTGGAACTGGTTGATGCGAGTGTCCGTTCCATTCTGCAAGTTCTGTCGTCATTCCGTAAAACAGGTTTTTCAAAATATCAAGCTCATAATCGAAGTTGTAGAAGATAATCACTCTGGGATGTTGTTCTACGATTTCCAAAAGAGCTACCTGACGAGATACATCAGAATTAACCAGCCGTCTCCAGACATAACAAAGCTCTGCAGCATTCACAATTGGAGAGTCAGTATAAGGATTCCATCGAAGTTTTCCGATTTCTTTGTATTTCAGAATATCATACTTCGCATACACATCTTCATGATGGGCGATCGTCTGTCGCTTGAAATCCATATCTACCAGAATTTTGTTTCGCAAACGGATGAGTCTACCTGTATTAATATAACGATCCACTTTCGGAAATTTACTGAATAGACTATAAATCACATGTTCTCGATTGAATTCTGTACGATTCTTATAAAAACCATTTGCCAGGAAGACCGGTATATAATCCGTCCAGGTGTCGCCGGGTGTTGCAGAGAGTAATATCCAATCGTTCTGTTTCGCAATTTTCAGAAACGATTTCACCCATGTACCGGAACCGACAACCCGTTGCTCGTCAAAAATAAAAAACGCTCCTCTAACACCGACGTACTTTTTTATATTGTTCCAGCTATCAACAACAACCGGATGATTGGAATATAAATGAGTCTCTTTGTGCGTAGACATTAAAAACGGAAGCATTTCTTTCTCCCATTCGCAGTCATCGCGTTTTCTGGCGGTTGTGATAATATAAAGATCTCTGGGAGGATCGCTCATGGGAATATAATCGTATCCTTGTAAGCTTTGAACGGATCCGCCTTCCTGAAGATAGTAATATCCAATAGCGGTGAGAGATTTACCAGATCCAACACCACCATTCAAAATACACCCGGTCTTCATATTATGAATAGCTTCAAGTTGATAGTCATAAAGCTGGATCATTTTCCGTTTCGAACTCCCTTAGCATAAGACATAGAAGATCAGATAGCACGTTTTCGTCCATTACACGTTCCGATTCGATCATTTTGGATAATCTTCGCCTTTTATGCGAATCTTCCAAATCAATCACGACATTGTCGTCCATTGGGTGCCATGCACGAAACGTTAAATGATAACCACGTTTCATGATCTGTAGAAGAATATCCGACAGTTTCATACTTACCATCCTTTCATAAAAAAGAAGAGTCCCAGTAACAAAGACCAGGACTCATTCCTCATATTTTACTTTTTATTAAGTTCTTTGATTGCGTTATCCATGAGTGTTTTAATTTCGGGATTCTTTACAAAAACCTTTTCAAGACCAAGACCAATTCTGATTTCTGTATGTTTGCATCCCAGCGCATAACCTACGCCAAGTGTAATCAATACACATCCAGTTGTCGCAATAATCTTTCCGTTTTCGTCTACAAAGTTCCCGATTTTTTCTTTGATTCTCATAAAATCAACCTCCTTAAATTTTCTTCATTATAGACGTTGTATAAACTGCGTATAATCAATACATATCCGGAAACAGAATTGTCGTTACGCTGCGGTCAGCTTCTGTAATAATCCAGATTGTTATATCGGTTTTCGGCTGCTTATACACAGCACGAATGCGCTCTCCGTTCTGGATTGCCCGATTATTTACTTTCGCGTCTTCGTCGCAGGTCTGTCCCCAATCTCTGTGAACATATCTGCCAATCGATACCTGGACAAATACACGGAAGCTACGATCTTCTTTCATCTTCTCATCGACGCCTTTAGCAACAACAACCTGTCCCAAATCAAATTTCTTTCCAGTCATATTCCTATTTCTCCTTTCGGTTTACATATCAGATCTTCACGATGGACAAAATATCAGGTACTTCCTGAAATGTCTTTCGAATGGCACCGTTTAACGTATTCGACCGAGTAGTCCAGCGTCGTCTTCTTCCTTTTTCATCATCCGGATAACGCTTTACAGCGATAATAAATGTATATAAGTTCATAATTCTTCTCCTTTCAAATATCAGTCTTCGGTGTATAAGTCGTCGTATTTATCGGCGAACTCGTCTTCTTCGATAATCGCATACATGGTCTTAAGATATGCTTTAATACCGCTTTTACCACCGATTTCCCAGAGACGAGGACGGATTGTAAGATCCACAGATTTGATCTCCGCATAGTCCAGAGATTCCACAGTGTTTGCAGTCAGACGAGTTTTCTTTTTTCTGGTTACTGCGAATACGTTTGGTGGCATAACATCGAAGTTTACACGCACTGGAAGATATGGAACCGGATCATAGTCACTGTCTTCCTTTGGGTTTGTGTATTTGATGTTCCAACCGTCTTTGATCAACTTTTTTGCGAATTCCGGATCGTCAATGATAACGCAGAAATTCCGATCGCCTTTCCGGTTATAGGCGCTTTCTTCTCCCTTGAAATTACGATAAAGGATTCTCGCATTCTCGATTACTAAATCGTTTGGTTTTTTGATAGTTGTACTCATGTTTTCATTTCTCCTTTTCTTTTTTTTTTTAATATAAAAGAGAAGAGTCCCAGCATTCACCGAGATTCTTCTCTTCATTAAATATCATGTAAATTTTGCGTATTTAGTTAAACGGCATTTCATCGCCATATCCGTCTGGAATATTCATGAAATCTTGAGTTACTGGCGTTGTCGGTGATTGGTTAGAAACAAACCACTCAAAGTCACAATATTTCGAAATAGTTGCGACCGCAGTGTTTACTAGATCGTTGTAAAATCCTCGATCGATTAAGTCTTCTTTTTGCAACTGTCGAACCATTTCAGATTCCATCCAATAGAAACCTTTTGCACCTGTCGCAGAAGTATATTTCGATTCGCTGAAATATCCGTCTGTCTGCCGCACCAGAAGACCTCCTCCGGATCCTGGCTTCATCGGACAGAACAGACCAACTTTTCCAATAAAATGATAATCATGTCCTTTGTCGACTTCCTCTTTAACTTCTTTCCAAGCACGCTCGAAGGAAGTATCAGAGAGTAAGCCTTTACGATACTGTGACTCAAGCTTGCCAAGTTCTTTCTCCCATTTGCTCACATCCGGTAATGATTCGTTCATATCCAAATATAAAGCCGTCTGAACCGAAAACGTTTCACAAAGATCTTCAAACAGAATATCCTCTTTACTGAACAATTTCTTGAATACGTAAGGAACCTGGAATTGTTTACCAGTTGCTGTCCATTTACCGCCATCTGATTCATTGTCTCCGGGAACGTAACCGTAAAGCTTTTTACATTCATCCGCCTGCAAATATCTAGCAACATAGACGGCATCATTTACTAAGCACATACGTTCATAGGTAGCCTCATGTTCGAAGGTATATCCATATTTTTTCCCAAAATCCATCACAAACTGAATGATTTCAGGTGTTGCATTTGGAACTTTGATAGAATCTGTCTTAATATGAGCGACTGTGAATCCTTTTTCCTGAACGGCATGCTTCAAGTCGATCATAAACAATGCACCGCGTTTTGCAACAATGTTGTCTTTGTTACGTTTGTCGCGGAAGGAATTGTCATAAGGCGCTGTTGACTGACCGTAGACAGCATTAATCGCAGTTTTCAATGCGTTCGCCAGATCCTTTGCGGTCAGTTCTCCGTCAATGACTTTCTGAATATAAGGTTTCAGCTTACCGTCGAGCATATGATCGACTTCATCCCAGGCTTTATGCTTGATTGATACACGACCCTCTACAATATCACGAAATGCCTTTGTATACTTAATACCGAAGAGCACCTCTGCGATTGCGCTGTGTGGATGCATCGAAGCAATATCAAGCAACGCAACGTTGACATGAAGACCAGGCTCTGCATAGACATAACCGCCCTCTTTTGGATCTTCACCTCGATAACTGGATTTCCCAAACTCGAATTTGTAACCGGTAAAGTATGGTAGTAGTGAACCTTCAGAACCATGCGTCTGTGACATCATTTCTGGACAAGCTTCCGCTAAGAATTGATAAGTTTCTTCGTCCATGTCGTGTACTGGCTGAGACAAGTCACGATAATGAAAATGAATTTGGGGCTTTTTGTCATTACCAAAGATGATACGCTGTGTCAGTGTGTTCGTCGTGTCATTAACCGTCATATCTGCCAAATCTGCCAGAATCTGACGAGCGGTCCAGTCCGCTTTTAGATAGTCGTGTGCTGCTTCTGTAGCATCAATATCGTTCCCAAGGTATTCCTGAACTTTTGGCCACAATTTCTCAGGAACTGGTTTGTCCCAGGGAAGTCCTAATTCCTGATGATGAATTCCCATCTTGATTTCGAGTTTCTTCAAACTCATTTTGTTCCCGGCCGAAGCATAATCATAAATATCCGTATAGGACAGATTATAAGCTTCTCCGAACATGGCGTCTCGGGAATGATTCTCGATGATACGACGAGAGATCTGATAAACCTCTTCCAGAGATTTCCCGATCATACGAGCGTAGAAGATATGGTTATCGTACCCCCTGCAGTTGAATCCGATCCATCGAAACTTATCCACGATATCAGAGAGTTCTCTCGAGGTCGGATTGACGAGATAATGTTTCGGCCGATCTGTTCCTGGATTCTTATAACCGATCATTAACAGATTCGGAAAGCATTCAATATCAAAGAATGCAATCGGTTTTTCGTTATCAATAATCGGTGCGCTCGGCTCATCGGAACAGAATTTCATGTTATTGACTACTCTTAAACAGTAATCCGAATTATGTGTGCTGTTCATCGCGAACACCAAAACCTGCTGTTTCATATCGGATACGTCATAATGTAATCCGCTTTCGTAAGCATCATCGAGTATTTTATTAATAAAGTCGATACTCGGTTTTGTGTATGGGTGAATTTCTTTCTCCAGATTCCGTTTAATCATCGCCCGGAGACCTTTTTCACTTTTGATGGATTCCTTATTTACCAATTTCCTATTTACTCCTTTCAATGGCAACCCTGACTTTATCGTAGAAATATCAAGGTTTACGCATTTACTTAATTTACGGCGAATGGAACTTTTTCCCGTGAAAACTTTCACTTCAATATGCTCATCAAATACACGACTTAATTCTTCTGGATTTCCATCGTAAATATAATGTAAATGAATTCCTTTCCCGCTTTTACTTAATTCTGCATAGGTCGGCGGCCATTTCTTTGCTGCTTCCAGATTCTTTTCTAGACTTTTTTCTCCGTTTTCATCGGGAATATCAAAGTCGATCACAATATGATTTAATGGAACACGTACATAATGCAGTTTTGAAGTGTCAAGATCAGACAGTTTTGTCTTGCACAGATCCCAAGCGCTCATTGGATTGTCCGATTTGTCATACTCGACGGCATACTGGGCCGGACAATCAGCGCAGTTTTGGTCAAAGATAGACGGTTGTTCCTCAAAGTCCAGCCAGGTTGCTTCTGGTTCTTCTTCATCGTTTGTATCTTGTTTTTTATTCATATCGATGATTTCCTGATTAAATTTCTGATAGAGAAAACCTTTGTAATAACTACGAATCCGTGATCCATCAGAATCTGTGAAACGTTCCTGAAACTCTTTAAAATAATTCTTCAGTTCTTCCTTGAAGTTTCTCTGGGATAACGGATAGGGAACACGAGCTTCTTCACAGTAATTCTTATACATTTCCCAAGACTCTTTCAGAGTTGTACTGTCTTCTCGTTTGAAAATGTGATAGTAGGAGACTACAAAGTTATAGAAATCATTCGTCGCTCCAAGCATTGCGGTAGGAATATAATTGTCGTATCGTCCCGGATTCTCGTTATAAAAATCAAGACAGTGTTTTGCAATTGCTCCGAGTTCAAATTTGATCTGACCGGTAATCTGTTTGTATTCTTTAGATGGGAGTTTGTTACCAGATGGTGTTACATCAATTAATCGTCGGATTAAACCCGATTTTGCGTCTGTGATACGTACTGGTTTGTTTGTACCCATGATAAGAAACGAACGAAACCGATTCGTGTATGCTGACTTGAATTTTTCGTTGACTGTCATCTCTTCATGAGACACAAGACTGTTGATTCTGGTGTTGTCTTCAATTCTGGAAAGATCTCCATCGTGCTGAATGGCAATCAACGGATTTGATTTAAATGCTTCCAATGCGAAAGAATCGTTACTAGATCCGAGCGCTTTTGCGTCAAATGTAGAATAGTAACCTTCGAATAACTGCTGGATAACATTCAATATGGTTGATTTACCTGTTCCTGCAGCGCCATACAGCACCATGAACTTTTGAATTGTCTTGGAGTCGCCTGATATGATGCATCCGATCGCCCATTCAATTTTTGCTCGTTCATCGGGTTCATACAGTGTACTAATTAACTTATCGTATGCGGAAATATCCCCATCACATAACGGATAAGGCAGACGTTTCGTCGCATAATCTTCCCTGGTTGTTTGCCTGTTCGAAAATATCAAGTTATCGTCCAGAGAATGATAAGAGTCTCTCATCTGCATTTTGCAATATTTATGCCACCGATCGATCATTCCAGATTCTGAATCCCACATGTGCAGGATTTTTAGATCAGAATTGATTCTAGATCGGTTTTCTTCCGCCCATTGCTCTACTTCGCGATCGATCAGCTGAATGACGTCCTCTTCATCCGTCGACCAAAGACCCCGATCTGCTACCCAGATTGCATAAAAGTCTCCACCACGGATCATAAGGTCTTTGGATTTCTTTATGATAAAGTTCGGATATACCTCGACGACTCCTCGTTTTGTACTACGAGTTTTAACAATTAGAAAATCAAGCACATCATTTCGAGGCTCCTTTCTTTGTATTTTTCTCAAACAGCGCACGAAGATAACTATCGATCGTCTCAAAGCGCCATTCTTTATCATTCAGGAACGTAAATATAAATTCCTGTTTATTCTTCTGACGAATCCGGATGCTGTTTTTACCGTTGGGGAACCAACATTCAACGCGATTCCCTGCATAATCCGGAAAATATAAAGCAAATCGTTTATATACATCGTTATGAACCATGACAAACTCCTTTCTACATATTTTCACTCAAATACCACATCATCTGATACCAGATCTCGACATTCCGGAGATCATGACGAGTTTTTCTGAGTTTAAACAGACCGCCGGTTCCGTCAGGTTTGTATTCACGATTCATGAAAATATCCAGACGATCTTCTACTTCAAAACTGTCATAGGATTCATCATCCATACGATTTAATCCAAGATTGTTTATCATAGACCAAAACAGTTTTCTTGTTCGATCTCCGACATCTGGATCATCAATAATTTGTTCTTCGCAACGAAGAGACAATGCAATCATCATTTCCAATACGCTACATTCTTTTACATCAAGAACATCAGCAATGTCCGACATTCGAATACGTTTTTCTCTACCAAAACGGTAACGTAACTCAATACCGTCGGATGCTCGATTCCCATCCATCGGAATGATCGAATAAAAATCCGTCCGAAAAAGATGTAACATGAGAAAACGATAACTATGATTTAGTGTGAAAGGCTTTACAAAACTACATAACCACTCGAAGTATTTTCTTCTCATCTTTTCGTCTGTCATGAGATCTCCTTTCCGGAAGACTGTTTGCCGACAACAGACGCATAAGCTCTATGATCGACCAGAATCTCATAGTCGCATTTTAATACTTCGTTACGAATGTAGGCGCAGTCGTCTTCCCATTCTCCAATTGCTTCTTCCCAATCGTTGCCAACCGGAGACTCCGCAGGATCAATGACATCGTTATTTTCATCAGCCAGAACGCCGTCGGAGTAGCAATACAGAGTAATTTTGTCGTATTCGTCAAATTCTCCAAATTCATCTGGAGCAATTGAGTAAGGTTCTTTAACGGTATCGTCCGGCTCCTCGCTTGCATATGATTTTGCAATATTGTGATAAGCGGTAAACTCTTTTTTCTCCTGAACTTTTTCTTTCAGTTCTTCGTCATGCTCCTTCTGTTTTGTTTCTTTTTTCTTATGAGCACGATATGCATTCTTCACAGACTCAATCTCTTCCTCGCTTTTCTTCTCAAAATAAGATTTACAAAAATAAAAAGTCCCGGCACAGCCAAAAGCTGCACCGAGAACAAAACTAACAATTGTTTTTGTCATTTTTCTTCATCCTCGTCTTTCTTATCCTTTATTTCTTTAATTTCAGTTTGTCCCAAACGACTCCGTCTGCGTTGAATTCCAGCATGGTTCCCGGATTTCCGTCTTCATCGTAAACGATCTCATCCGTCAGACCAAAGCTGATGAAGTTATCGCCTTTTTCATTGTCCTTCGAATACACCCACCCGATCATCTGACCGGCCTGCGTTCTCGGGATGGATAACATATCGTAAACGTCGTTCAAAGATACATACGTTCTGGCAACAAGAAGATCATTTGCATATCGCTCTGTAGCCCGGAGATGCATCATACGATAGTCAGCGTTTTCTTCCCACTGAGGATTCTCGACGACATTGCCCTGCATATCTTCGGTGTATTTACCAAAATATCTTACAAACGGATCTCCGTCGTTGTCATTATTCAGTCTTGTAATATCCTTTTTAACTTTCTTGGTTTTACCGGTTTCCGGATCTGTCTCGGTAGTCTCCATCTTGTCGTCTTTTGTTCCATACCGAAGTTCTTTATCGACATCTTCGCCGAATCGTTTTGCCACGCGTTCACGATATTCATTGAATCCAGCCAATGTCGTTGCGTATGCAGCACCAAGCGCGGCGTTTCTCTGTCTCAGAATGTTATTTGACGCAAGAATGCAGGCAAGAGAAAACACACCCATAACTACCGGAGGTCCGTATAATTTAACAAACGCAAGACCGGTTTCCGCATAAACCTTTACCAGTTTCTTTTCATCCGGTTGTGCAGACTCCATTTCTTCTTTCTCTGCAGCTTCTTCTGCTTCAGCATGAATATCATCGATCTTTTCTTTTGCCTCATCCAAAACATCGCCGACTTTTGTTGTATTCACACACGCCCAGATTGCACTACCAACAATACCGATAACGCCAGTAACAATCAGAATTTCCGGACTGTGAACTTTTGCTTTGTATGTAACTTTCTGAAGATTTGTACATGCCTTTGCGATAAGTTTATTTTTCATAATTTGTTCTCCTTATAATATTCTCTATATTCTTGTTCTGTCGGGAACAGCATCCAACCGTCCCCGATCCATCCTAAATATCCAAAATTTGTTGGATATCCTTTCATGGCAATCACCTCAATTCAGAGCGACAGGTTTCGGAAGTCTTAACACGTAACCATCTGGAACGTGAACTGCTTTTGCCCCAACAAGAGTTTCCCAACCATAGTTGCTTGCTGTGGTATTTTCGATTTCCACATCTGCGAGATCATAAAGGTCCGCAACACTTGCTGTATCATACGTCTCGATAATATCCTGTAAAGCGTCCAGAACCATCTCTGCATCTCCACGGGTTTCGAAGAGGAGATTATCAAAGTCATAAATACTTCGGTCTCTTCTGGCACGATGTTCCGACTTTCTATCATCAGTATCGTTACGATACCAATAATTTGCATAAGGCCTTCGTTCACCTTCCGATCGTCTACGACTTCCGCCGTTTTCATATAAAAACGCGTCGAGACTATCAGAAACGATTTTCTTTAACGCAGGTCCAACGATATTTTCGATTATGTTGTCGCGAACTTTCCGAAGATCACTGGGTATAAAAATTTCTGCGATCTTTTGCATCTCGCTTTTCTTTTTTATTTTTGCTTTTCCGGATATGACTTTCTCAATCACTGGTTTTTTAGTTTTGGATTCCTTTTCTTCTTTCGATTTGAAGGAATTTGATCTGTATTCGTCCAAAATATCACTCCTTTCTCTTCCCATTGGTGAACACGACATTCGTCACACGATCCGCTACGTAATTCGCCACGCCTTCACGAATCTGATCTGTTTCAAGTGCAAACTTTGCGATTTTATAGCCTGTAAATATCATTCCGGCTGTGAACCCAGTCAAGAACACCATTGCCGTTGCTGCTTTTTTCATGTCTTTCTCCTTTCTAAAAAGAAAAAGAGGAAAAGCCCCTGCGATAGGGACCGCTCCTCTTATTTCGAACCTTATTCAGCATCTTTCAGATCTTCCGGTTCAACATCCTCATCCACATCCTCCGTGGACATATCCTGCTCATGTTTTTCTTTCACGATTTTTGCCTTGCAATTACAGGACTTCGGTTTCTTGCGTGCTGCAAGAGGCTCGATTACGAACTTGTGCAATAACGCACCAGCCAGTAATGCTCCGCCAATTACAACCGCCGTACCAAGTCCTCCGCCAGACTCTTCCTCGCGTTCGATAACTTCAGCGTTCAGTTCCTCGTTTTCTGTTGCTCTGATTTCGTTGTTTTCCATAATTGTTATCTCCTTTCGATTGTTAAATGGTTCTTTTCATTAAAGTTCATGTATTTTTCGCGCAATTATCGTAACGTTTCGTATCCTGATCTAGGCTCTATGTCATAGTTTATTACGAGACATGGTGTTCCATCAGGAGTAAGCTGGGAACTGAATCGTATATCGACCCATCCCCAATCTACATTCCAGCCCACATCTTCATAGACTCTTCCGTGCTTCAAACCAAGTTCATCATAGAAATCACCGAGCGATACATACAGCTCGTCTCGTAACCGTCGGTTAATGTACTGCTCAGCTTTACGGATCGCGTCGGCGCTAGACTTGAAATATCTTTCCAAAGCCGGATCGTAACACAGGGTATCGCCTTTATCTGTAATAATAATATCTTCCTTTTTTGGTGGATTCTTTTTAATACGCTCCTTGTCCACCTCATCTCGGATTGACTGTTCTTTCTTTTCACCTACGGTCTCAATCACTTTATCCTTATATTCCTTGAAAGCCGTCTGTGTCATACCATATGCGGTTGCAAGCGCTGCGTTCCGTTTCATATGAATGGAACTTGCTCCGATAATGCACGCTGCCGAGACAAGTCCTGACGCAGCCGCTGGTACATAGCATTTCCAAACAGCCTTTACGGTTTCCGTCTTTGTGAGAGTTTCTTTTTCTTCCTCTTTTTTCACTTTCTCGATTTCTTTTTCTGCTTCTGGTGTCGCCTTGACTGCCAGAACAACCGTGATGACCATACCCGCCAAACCTAATCCTGTAAGTATTTCCGGACTGTGTTTTCTCAAAGATCTTGACATAGATCTACCGAAACGATTGATGTTGTTATTTACAGCTCTTAAATTGAACATTGCAACTTTCTCCTTTTACTTGAAATTACACGTAATTAATTGATCGATCAAATATTCTGCAGTGTCTTTTGCTACAGAAAATATAAAACTGTTTTTCTTGTTTAAATATGCATAGTCATCCATTTTATCTCGGAATCTTTCCAAAACAAATAAAGGCGGCAAGTTTTTGTTTTTGGACAATTCCACCAACAATTCTTTTGCCGCCCAGATGCTATACGTTTCATATTGAAACTCTTTCTTCTGCCAAGGAGTATATATATGATCTGAAAATTCGTAAATATAATCCTTGACAATCTCAATTGCTAAATCATTTGAAGACATACCACGCCCTTCCTTTCGTTAAATGTAAAACAGAAGAGACCTTGTTACGTCTCTTCGTTTTTCTGCTTGTCCATAGCTCTAGCAACTTCATCTTTAATCTCGGCTTTCATTTCCTGTTCGTCTACCCAATCGGACAAGAGCGTTGCTCCAAATCCGATCACGGTGACCACCATTCCGAAAACCTTTAATAAATTTCTGTTCATGTAAAGCTACCTCCTTTCTTCATAATACACTTTGCACTTTTTGCGGATCAAAAATCAGCATGTGGTGGAAATGGCATATAGATTAGATAATATGACGGACAGTCCGGATCACAGGGTTCTTCACAAAGCTGATGCTCGAAATCAACCCATTGATAACCATACCACGACTCTCCTTGATAAAGATTCCATCCGACACTTTTTCCGTAATCAGTAGGAGTTAAACCAAGAAAATCATAGAATTCGTTCAACGAAGCATACCCTCGAAGCGCGAGAATCCGGTTAAAATGATATTCAGCATCTGCCACCTCGATCATAGTTCGGAAGAAGAATCGATTGGAAATTTCATCAAAGAAAATTAAGATATCCTCGTTTTCTGGTTTTGGAATATCCATAAGATCAAAATATTCTTTCGATATTGCTTCTCGGATTTCTTTATCTTTTTCTTCACCTATAATTTCCTTGACTTTCTTTCTGTATTCCTTAAAAGATCGATCCAGAACCGCATACGCGCTCGTTAAAGATGCTTGTGATCTAGCATTTAACACACTCGCTCCGATAATACATCCGATCGTAGCTGTACCCATTAATATGGAAGGAATATATTCTTTTGCATAGATTTTGACTGTTTCTTCCAGAGAAAGTTCTTTATCAAAGGTCTGTTCAACGACTTTCTTCGTTGAGAGAGCAGTCAGAACGGATGTTCCGACCACTCCGAATGACGCTACGACACTTAATAAAGTGGATTTAGATCGAAATCGCATAATTCTTCACTCCTTTTCTGAACTGCTTCATCCAAAATTTTCTTCATGTTTTTAACATCTTCTCGATATTTTTCTCCGATTCCCCGGATATTCATAATCTGTTCTTCTGAAGTGACATATAAATCGTTTACAGATTTTATACCGCCTCGAAGAAGAGCATTTACGAGACGATTTGACCATTTAGACTCCATTACGCTAAAGCAAAACCGACGTAATACTTCCTGTTCAGTTTCGATTAATGTCGGATAGTAAGGAATTTTAACACTTCCCAATGCAGCTTTTATAAGCATTTCTTTTGAAGTATAACCCATGTTTACACACCCTCTCTTTCTGGTAAATTCGCGATTTTCAAAGCAAGTTTGTATGCTTTTCTTCTGTTTTTATCCGAATATCCACGTAATGATATGAGTTCTATATACTCCCCGTATTCGCCACAGCAATATCCAGTGGAACCGCTCCACATAACCGGACAATAACGGCAAAAATTAATGTCGTAGTACGTATTATTTTTTACATTGTCTGCATATTCACAACAAAAACAATGGGTGTAAATATCTTTATATTTTTGACCTTTGTAATTGAGCAAGTAGCGATGTTTCAGATTCGCGATTAGAGAGTCCCAATTGTAACGTGATACCACTGCAGAACAGGCCTCTTGATTTTTAATAGCATCAGCAATCCAGTTCCACATTTTCCGATGTTCCTCGATGGCTTGTTTCTTCGTTAATTCCATATTCCTATTTCTCCTTTCATAAAAAGCAAAAGAAAAAGAGCCTCGTTACTGAGACTCCTCTTCCTTTGTGAGTAAACGTTTGCTGTTAATTTTGTACTTTGCTTGTTCATAAATAATCGGCAATCCAATCATTACTACACAAAAAGCCACATAACCTTTCCAATGTTTCTTCATCCAGGTCGCACTTTCTCTGCATAACTCTCCATAACTTACCCATGCCTGTAAACATTTTTTGAACATAATAAAATCTCCCTTCATTTTAGACAAATGTTTCTCTTCATTAAGGAAGATGTATTTTTCGCGAATGGAAAAACAGAAGAGTCCCAGTTAGGACTCCTCCGTGAAACTTTCCAAAAGTTTCGAAAGTTCTTCTTTAGACATACGCACCTCCAAATTAATTTTTGCAGAGATTACATCATCGGTAATATTCTGTACGCCGAGTTCATTCAACTGGACTTTTACATCGCGTCCGGTTTTCTTTCTCAGCAGTCTTTCGATCACCTTTCCGATCAATCCCGTCATAAATTTTGATTCGATTTTCATAATATCCATAACCCTTTCTCCTTTCGTTTTAGACAAATGTTTCCCTTCATTAAGGAAGATGTTTATTTTGCGCATGTTAAATATCTTTGTGATCGCACACATAAATCTCGCCGTGGGTAATGTTATAAGTTTGTTTTGGCTTGTAAAAATATCTCATATGAAAACAGAAGAATCCATGTTTCAGGACTCTTCTTCCGACGTTAAGTCTGTCATAAGTTCACCAAAATCTTTACAATTTCCAGTTTTTACCCAGGTGATTTCATTCAGAAATGAGACTTTCATTCCACTGGCGAATCCTTTTAACCCTTCCATAAAACTGCATTCGTATCTAATAGAAACATATGGTATATAAAAACATATACTTCCTATTATAACGATAAGTCTTAACGGTAATGTTAATACATAACCCACCACTTTAATAATACCTCTCAATAAAATACCTTTCATAATATTTCTCCTTTCGTTGTAAAAAGTTTTTTTTTTGTTTTCATTAAAGTGGGTGTAGAATTAGCGCAAAAATAAAAGAGTCCATATTTCAGGACTCTTCCGAATTTCGAGTAAATCCGATAATCTTTTTGTTTTCTTTGTTCTGGTTTGTTGGTTTTCTATTTTTAAGGACTTTATCTACAGATTTTTCAAATGATAATCCGTCGTTTTGCATAACATCGAGAATATCGTTTCCCAAGTCTACAGCTCTATCAACGAATTGCACCGTAAAATTAAAGATAAATTTCCCAATAGAAAATCCAATCCCCAATATAATCGCGTTTTTAAATTTCATAGCATTCACTCCTTTCTTTTCATTATATAAAATGCAAAATTAGCGCAAAAATAAAAGAAAAAGAAGAGAGTCATCGATCTGACTCTCAATTTGTGTCTCGTATTCCTGTTTGTTTTCCTCGATCTCGTTTGTTCCGTAATACATACCGATAGCAAAACCTACAACTAACAATAACACAACTAATATTTTTTCTTTCATCTTCGCTCTCTCCTTTTCAGTGTTTGTTATTTCTTTCATTAAGGAGCATGTGTTTTTCGCGCAAAAAAGAAAGAGTCCGTGTTTTAGGACTCAATCTTTTCAGTGTTTGTTATTTCTTTCATTAAGGAGCATGTGTTTTTCGCGCAAAAAAGAAAGAGTCCGTGTTTTAGGACTCAATCTTTACAGCGTCAATTTTTACCATAGTATTAAATATGTCAACGTTTGTTTTCGCTTTCAACGTCCATGCGCGTTTCGTTAATTCCCGCATCATTTCCAAATGTCTGTTATAAGGCAGACGTAAATATTCTGCGAAAAAAAAAAAGAAAAGGAAAAGAGACCGAAGTCTCAAATCCTTTAATCTTGTAACCAATCAATAGACGAAAACGCAAATGATCTATTATTGTTCTCCCAGTATACGTTCAATGGATATGATTTATTAATCCGATCTTTAAATACTACGAGTTGAAACGTCATTTCTTCGTCATAGTAATCATCATATATCTTTATGACAATCGTATCGTTTTTCAACACATGTTTTATATCCTCATAACCTAATCTAACCATTATGTCATACATAAATTCCTTATCAATAATAGTGTTATATTTTTTATTCATATCAATAACCTCCTAATTTTATTGGTTTTCATTAAATACAATGTATATCTTGCGCAAAAAGAAAAAGAGCGTGTACGAGACACGCCCTAATTCTTTTCGGACTCTTATTTTTTCGGTTTGAAAAACTTGATCAAACCCTTAAAAGTTGGACTCGTGTAAGTACCTGTTTCTTCGAATTTGAATCCTGTCCACAACCAGATTCCGTAGAACGTCAACGGTACCAGAAGTTCCGCACCGGCAATACCGATTTTTACCCATCGGTCGATTCGGGATTCTTCGAGTTGAATATCGCTCGTTTCGTTTTCTTTACGAACTTTTTCCCACTCGATATCACCTTTGTCTTCCTCCAGTTTCAATCGATACAGTCGATTCAGTTCTTCACTCAACCGCTCTCGTTCTTTTTCATCCAGATCGTCGTCGTTCAATTTCGTAAAAATATCAAGTATTCTCGACTCCAATTCTTTTCTGATTTCATCTTCCATTTTTCGTTCTCCTTTCTATTTATCAGTCTTCATAAGAGTCATTGTTTTTCTTGCGTGTACGCTTATTAACAATCATAGTAACGGCGTCTCCGTCTTTCAAAATATCAGGATCGTTGTTAAACTCTGCAAAAACATATGTTTCTCCGTCTCCGTCCTCAATAACCAAAAGATTACCAACGGCATCTTTCGAATTACGGATTTTTAAGTATGTTTTACAAATTGTCTGAACAACAAGAACAATCATTGCTAATATCAGTACGATTAAAAGTTCCATTCAGCATTCCTTTCTTAACAAAAAAATCATGTTTTACGGTTAAACAAATCCTTGAAAACAGAAGAGTCCATGGTTAGGACTCGTACTGCATTTTCTGGAGTTTCCTCCGCATAAATGTCAATTCTTTTCGGTATTTCTTGATCTCGTAAACATTCCTTGTCCGAAGCATTGCATCTTCCATCATTCGGATTTTCGTTTCGAGATGCTGTTTACTCTCTCTCTCTGCTGACACATACGTCACACCCCCTTTCATTATAGAAGATGCAGTTTTTGCGCAAAAAGAAAGAGACCATGATGGTCTCATTTCTTCTTCCGTGTGAAGAATCTTACAATGAAATAGATAATTAATACACAGACAATCACATCGCCGAATGTCAGTAGCAGTGTCGCCCCTCCTACAATAGTAACGATCACTACCAAAGCGATCAGTAATAATGCCGTTAGTAAAATTGTAAATAATATCATCGTTTATCTCTCCTTTCATTATAGTGAATGTATTTTTTGCGTTATTCAACGATTAATCCTCAAGACGCGGAAAAACTAAGATAAAATGTTTAACAAGCGGTTTGGTTCTGCATTATTCCTACATTTTGAAAGAAAAAAACGCTGTAAATACAAAAAGCGGTGTAGGGTAGTCGAAAGCGGACTATTCCTACACCGTTCCCACACTTAACTGGTAGTTGTCGTGGTAATTTTCTTGTATTTTGCTGTGCTTACTCCAAGGATTACACCCAAACAGGTAACCACTGCATTGACTGTTCCGTTAATTTCTTCGCCAAATGGAAGCCCCCAAATCTGAGTGAGGGCAAAATATAACGTACCAAGTGCTGGCAGAACAATCATCGTAACCCATTTGAGAATGTTATATACTTTATCGCTCATTTTTCATCGCTTCCTTTGCATGAATATATGTTTTATAAATTGGTAATCGATCTACAGCATCCATAACGCGCTTTGCCGATCCATTTCCGCCGTTCTTCTCATACGGAATATATAAGTAATCATGAAGATTCTCATACTCATCTTCTGTAAGCCATCCACGTTCCAGATAACTCATTCCAAGATAGACGATACGATCATGACCAAGACCAATTAACAGTTCGACTTCTGCCGAATTTCTTTCAGATTTTCTCTGTATAAACGCCCAAAATCCGGAAGAGGCGAGAACAGAACATATAATCGTAATAAACATCTGCACATATTCGTTCATTCTGTTTCACCTCCTACGCAACCAAACGTTCCAGCTCTTGTGGAACATAAACCCAAGCTCTTTCGCCTAGTATCTCGTAGGCGTGTCTGAAAATCTGTAATCCATAATCCGCAATAAAATTGCAGATCCATTCTTCCATCTCCATCCAATACTCGGGATAGACCATTTGATGAATTATTTGTAACAAATCGTAACTCACCATAGTTGCATGTCCCAACTCGTGGATCAGGACACGATTCAGAAAGTCGCCGTTCAAATCTTTCGAAAGGTAAATACACCTTGTCGACGGATCTGTAGTAGCTACTCTATAATTTTGTGTCCTGTCCACGAGTTTCGGACTATACGGATGTACAAATTTTACACGCCAGAGATCTCCGTTCATGTAAAAGTAATCCATTTTGAATTACGTAGGCATTTCGTTCAGAACTGTCTGCATCTCGGTCTTCATTTTCTTACGTATGGTAGGATCCGCGTCTTTCCAGATGTCTTTGAGCGTATCGAGTGCTTCGTGAACGTGACGCTGTCCGTAATCATCCATAGACTGTTTATCAGACGGATTGTGAGAATCCATATAATGACGTTTCGCCTTGCGGTACTCATTGTACGTCATACTGTGCGTTGGGTCTCTGTCTGGATCCCAATCGTTGTCTCGTTCATATCCCATCCGTGTTCCCGACTGAGAACGGTTTTCGTTATTTGAAGATCTGCTTGAGTTTCCACTCTGCGAATTGTTGCTTCGTCCATTTGTGTATCCCATCATTTCAGAAGGATCCCATTCGTCGTCGTTCCAGCGTCCGTATTCTTCCATATAGTATGGTTTCATCATGAATGGTGGAATATAGCCCATTCTGGAGCCTCTACCTTTGGGAGCATATCGACCATTTGAGTAGCGGCGGCTGTTATATCCCATACGATCGTCATATTCCTCAGCTTCTTCCATTGCGTGAATGATTTTCTTGTAATAACAAGCTTCCATACAAGATTTTTCGGCTTCCGCAAGATCTTTGATCATATCCGCAACTTCGCCGCAATCTTTCGCATTAATATCGTCAACTCCTTTGGTGTGGAGTTCATTGTCCAGCAGCTTGATAAAATCTTTTTTCAACGCGCAGATCTGTTCGAAGGAACCTTCTTTCATCATTTCTTCTAATTTATGACTCATATCCAGCACCTCCTAACCCAAACGCTTTGCGGTAAATGCGGAATTCGCATCAATGACTGCAGCAACCGTTCCAGTGTTTACAATTGTAATACGATCGTAATCGCCGCAACAATTGCGGAAGAATGTGTGAGCGACAACATTATCAAGTGATCCAACGGTGTCTTCTGTAACAATAATAGTTGTCTCTGGTAACACTTCTCCGCCAGCTTCCATTTGTAACCGAACGGTTCCTACTGCTGCGCCACCAACATTGCCGGTGAACATAAGTTCATATACGCCACATTTTTTTAATTTGATTACAGAACTTCCCTGACGGTGACACTCACAACATCCGGATTTAAACGTTTCGAGATCAAAAGTGATCGCTTCTCCTGGTTGAATAGTCTGTGTCGTAGAGTTTGAAAGTAAAATCATAATATACCTCCTAGTATAAAAATTAGGAGAGGAAATCCATTTTGAATGAAAAACCCCTCCTAAATAGATTTAACAATTAGCAACAACCGCTATAAGATGCTCCGGCAAACTGTGCATACTGCTGAGGAGTATAGCAGCAATTCGGGTTCGGAACAAAGTAAGCGGGTTTTGCACAAGGCTGCAGGCGGTCGATCAGATAATCGTTCTGATTCCGCTGAGATACGCCCAGATTCAGAGCCTGTACCTGAGATCTCAGTTCCGCGATCACGTCATCCTTCTGCTGCATCTGGTAAGATACCAGTTCATCATGCAGAGCACGATAGTTTGCATTGTCGTTCTGAACAATTGTATTGGTCTGTGTGTTGATTGCCTGAAGCAGTGCATTGTTGTTCAGCGCTGCAGTATACTGTACGTCTTTAATCGCTGCCCGATTTTCACAGCAGCAATCAGCCAGCTGACGAGATACAGCGTTCGTGTCCTGCATCTGAGCAATTGCGTTGTTATTCAGAGTCTGCTGCAGAGCGAAGTCACCCTGCTGGATGGTATTGGCGATACCGTTCATCTGAGCAAGCTGATCATAACCCAGAGAGCAGAGACCATTTTCCAGACCATTGAGTTTGTTGGTGACAGCCTGGTTATTAAAACCTGCCTGAAGGTCGGCACAAGTTGCTGGAGTAGAGCATCCACAACCGGATCCAGAACCTCCACCATAACCGCCGAACAGTCCGCCTCGGCCGCCCCATCCTCCGAAAAGAGCAAGGATAATAATAACGGCCCACCAGTCGTTACCCCATCCGCCGTCGTTGTTTCTACAGTTTGCTCCTGTTACCGCTGCGATATCCGCAACACTTGGTACATTACCGGAATTGAACATAATATGTTCCTCCTTAAAAATTTATTTACAAACGAGAACTTTCTTGATTGCGCGCATTATCTTGAAAACTCTCGGTTTGCATCTGAGCATAAAAAAAAAGAGACCCTACCGAAGTAAGGTCTCAAAGTCCATTTTGAATCTTTTAGAACGGAAGATTAAATCTCTGTCTTGTCATCTGCATTACCTGTTCTTTGTTCATTCCCATACTCTGCATAAGATTGTTCGCAATCTGTTCACCGGCTTTTGCGTCTCCGTTCATGACTGCGTTAATCGCCGCTTCTGCCCACGGAGCGTTAGGAACATTATTTCGGTTAGCATTAACTAACTGCTGGGCAAAGTTTAACATCTTACTCATGATTTATTCTCCTTTTTCTGATTTAATTAGGTAATGTAATACCTTCCATGACAGCCCTCGCTTCAAGAACCGCAATATAATCACTCATTGCTCGGATCTGTATATCGTAAATGCTTCTGGGACATGTCGGAACGAAATCGAGAAGCTCATTATCCCATCTTTCTAACATGTACTTGAGCTTCCCGTAGCGAATCTTTACCTGGTAATATTCTGCTTTAAATCGCTCTTTGTAATCCTCGCTACTCATCATTTTAACAGTGTCTTTTAATTCCATGGGTCTCATGTCACTCATTGATTTGTTCCTCCTCTTCGATAATCTGAATACCGTAAGTCTCAGCGCATTCATGTTCGATCTTACATCCTCTGGTATCCTGCCAGCCCGATGTAAAATATGCGATATCTGCCATGGAAAGAAATTCAATGGATTTTGAAAGATACCAAAGAGGTATGTTAACGTCCTTTGGAGCGTTTTCCTTTACAAAGCTGTCAATCACCTCTACAGAACCATAATGTGCTTTGATCCTACTGACGATCTGTTCCCGTTCCTGTAAAATTTCTTTGTCTGTTTTACCGTTCATTGTCTGTGAAATAAATAATTTAAACACCGGTCTGTTCCTCCTTTACTTGTTGCGGTTTGTTATAAGGTTTCTTTGGTTTGTTTCTATTAGAAAGCATCTTTTCAAGTTTATCAAATCTCTGATCGATGCGATCTAATCGTTCCTCTAACGGAGATTTCTGCGGTTCCATCTGTGGTTGCTCCGGGACAAATTTCACGGTAGCAATCGTTCCGTCTTTCGTCCAGGTTTTTGCATATATTGCAGAATAATCTGTCTGTGGGAAGAGGGAAACCGATCCATCCATTGGAACTTCCTGCGGGGTTATCTCGTCTAAATTATTCACGAGACGTCCGGGGATGGACTGGAAACGGTTTAATTGATTCTGATAAAGATTCAGTGTCTGATTCCCGGCCATATAGCCTCCGGTTTGTGGAGCGTAGGATGTTCCGGGTGTAAAATTGCTATCTAGTTGATATGGATTGTTATAAAACGGATTATTATGGTTTGTCATTTTTATTACTCCTTTTCCACGATGTTAAATAAAAATAAGATCAGTTCACGCCGGTGAAGTCGACCTTTTACATGCCTTGTCGTGGGTATATTCTAACAATTTTAAAATGTATTCAGACAATTTGGATAATAAAATCTCTCTGGCAAGATCGCTAATCAGCGATCCGGTCAAACTCCGCTTTCTGTTTTTTTTTTTTTTTGGTACTGATATACGGAGGAGGAGAAATATCGTCAGTAATAGGTTTGACCTCTGAGCTTTTTCTCTCCTCGATCTCCTTTTCTTTTGTTAAATACTTACTCCCTTTAGCAAGTACAAGCTCAATTGACTGTCTTTGACCTGATATATTTTCATCCTCCTTCCCTTTTTTATTCACTTTCACCCCATAATGTTGATTAAAATATCTACGAAAATTTAATATTAGTATATACTGATTGATAATCCTCGCAATCTCCCTACTACTCAAAACATTTCGTTTGCCATATGTTCAGCTATTAGTTTAGCACCATCCACATTATGATGTGTTCCGTCTGTTTCTGGGAACCAATGAGACCGATTATATTTATTGATACCTAAATCATAGTAATTATCTATAAATGGTATTTTGTACTCTTTAGAAATTGATTCTGTTTTCTCTACATAATCCGTCAACTTCACACCTTTAATGACTTTTGAATCAGAATCTTCTTTGAATCCGTAATTATCATCCATCCAGAAACGGTAGGTTTGACTACACACAAAGATTTTTATGTTGGAATATGCTTCTAAAATAGTTTCAATGCTATGACGCAATGCCCCTGCATACGTTTTTGTATCATATTTATCTTCTTCGTTTTCTAATGTTACAGACCCGGTCCAATCATTTGTTCCGTACGCAATAGTTATCATGTCAACCTTGCTAAAATCTATTTCTTTTAATAGATTTATTGTTTCTTCAAAGTAAGATGGCATACCACTTACACTTGAAATATCTACAGAGTCCTGCATGGCATAATCTTTACTGGCTATCGCATCTGCTAAGCGATACATCGAAAAAGCATCCCAACCATCTTTATTTTCTGCCATTCGACACCCACCAAATCCTAAGTTATAAACAGTTGCACCAGTTATTTCCGAAAGAGCTGTGGAAATGTCGCTAGGCGGACGTTTATTTCCGAAAATGCTATCTCCAAAATTTACAATGGTTTTACCATGAAGTTTTTTTGCATTATCAATGATACTACCCCCTTCTTCGTATTTTTTTAATATCAACCTTTTAAAGATTTCAGAACTTTTATATAAATAACGAATTCCATCTGTAAGTTGAACCGGATCTTCGTATGAATACCATCCTTTGCCAAATTCAATAGCAGAGTAATCAATAAGAATATAACCTGATATTCCAGACTTCTTATGAGTAAAACTCATAAACTCATCAGGATCTTCCATAGTAGTTTTTGATATATTTATATCAAAATATACTTTTGACAAATCCGCATTAGTACATATAACTCGCCAGTTATATAAACCATCACCTTTTAATTCTCCTCTTGTTACATTACAAATATAAAAATCAGTCACATTATTATCATTTTCACATATAACCAACTCTTTGATGTACTTCTCTGGAAAGCTCGTGCTCTCATGCGCTTTATACAACGGTTGATGATAGTATTTTAAATCATCAGAAAGTGAACTTATCTGACCCCTGATATCAATCAGCTCTGAATTCCCTTCTTCGTATTTTTTTAATATCAACCTTTTAAAGATTTCAGAACTTTTATAT
>ERZ1643249.1169-NODE-1169-length-26816-cov-5.029633_pt1 | contig 26816 bp, 28 predicted proteins | sample MGYA00579263_ERZ1643249 | MGnify/ENA primary metagenome ERZ1643249 (study PRJEB29033, sample SAMEA4952264) | chicken gut metagenome | biome: Broiler Chicken; feature: Gastrointestinal Tract; material: Caecum | place: Ireland | collected 2018 | study: Broiler...
CGGGTCTTTTCCTGAAAATGCACCGCCGCCATGACGGGCATAACCGCCGTATGTATCAACAATGATTTTTCTTCCCGTAACACCGGCATCACCCTGAGGGCCGCCGATTACAAATCTGCCCGAGGGATTGATTAAATACTTTGTTGTTGAATCAGGCTTAATTGCATCATTTGCAAAAACAGGCTCGATTACATATTTAATCATATCTTCGCGTATTATTTGCTGAATTTTTTGATTGTCACTGACACCGTTAATTTCAGGGTCATGCTGTGTTGAAATAACAATTGTATCTATTCTTGCAGGTTTTCCATCGACGTATTCGACAGTAACCTGTGACTTACCGTCGGGTCTTAAGTAGTTAACCGTTCTGTCTTTTCTTACTTTTGAAAGCTGCAGAGCCAGTCTGTGTGCAAGAGAGATGGGAAGAGGCATAAGCTCAGGTGTCTCATCACAGGCAAAACCAAACATAATGCCCTGATCACCCGCGCCTATATCAAGTGTTTCGTCTTTTGAGGTATCGGAGTTGTCGCTTCTTGTTTCAAGCGCTTTGTTTACACCGCCTGCAATATCACTTGACTGTTCATCTATACTTGTTAAAACGGCACATGTTTTATAATCAAAACCGCCGCCTTCTTCACCGTTATAACCGATTGATTTAATCGTATTTCTGACAACAGAGGGGATGTCAACATAGCAGTTTGATGTAATTTCGCCGCATACAAGAGCCATACCCGTTGTAACCGTGGTTTCAGCCGCAACTCTTGACTTAGGGTCTTTTGTTAAAAATTCATCCAAAATTGCATCCGATATCTGGTCGCACACTTTGTCGGGGTGTCCTTCGGTAACCGATTCGGACGTAAATAAAAAGTTTTTTAGTGCCATTAATACTCACTCCAATTACATTATAACAATACCAGTGTAACTTAAAAAAAAACGTGGTCAAATAATATTTTTATTCTATAATTACTTTATAAAGAGAATTTAAGAGGATTTAAGAGTATGGAATTGTCTTACAAAAAACAAAACTGCACACAAATTGACGAAAGTTATATAGGCAAAGAATGCACGCTTGCAGGCTGGGTTTCAACAGTGCGCGACCTGGGCGGCATAATCTTTGTCGAAGTTCGCGACAGAAGCGGACTGTTTCAGGTCGTAGCAGACCCGAAAGTTAACCCGCAGGTTTACGAAAAATTCCAACAGTTAAGGAGCGAGTTTGTAATTCAGGTGACAGGAAAAGTTTCAAAACGCCCTGATGACACAATCAATGAAAAACTAAAAACAGGTACGATTGAAATGTACCCCGACAATATAGAAATCCTGTCTAAAGCGATTGCGCTTCCTTTTGTGCTTGATGATGAGGATGTATCCGAGGAAGTCCGCCTTAAATACCGTTATCTGGATATAAGGCGCGAAAAAATGCTTTCCAATCTGGCATTAAGGCACAAAATCGTTTCCGCAATCAGAAACTATTTAAACAAGGAAGATTTCCTTGAAGTCGAAACGCCTAATCTCACAAAGGCAACTCCTGAGGGCGCGCGCGACTATCTTGTACCCAGTCGCGTACATGACGGAAAATTTTACGCACTGCCCCAGTCACCGCAGATTTTTAAACAGCTTTTAATGGTCGGCGGTATTGAAAAATATTATCAAATTGCCCGCTGTTTCAGGGATGAAGACTTAAGAGCCGACAGGCAGCCTGAATTTACACAGGTTGATATTGAAATGAGCTTTGTAAAACAGGATGATGTCATAAACATGGCAGAAGGACTTGTTGTTGACGCATTTAAAGCAGCGGGAGTTGAGGTTCAGGCACCCTTTAAGCGCCTCACCTGGAAAGAAGCAATGGAAAAATACGGTTCAGATAAACCCGATACCCGCTTTGGACTTGAACTTTTTGATGTTTCAGACATCATGGCAGCCTCAACTTTTGAAGCCTTTAAATCTGTCGTGGAAAAAGGCGGTACGGTTCGTGCAATCAAAATCCCGGGCATTGCGGGATATTCAAGAAAAGAAATGGATGATGTCAGAAATCTTGCCATTTCATACGGCGCAAAGGGTCTTGCATGGATAACATATATGGAAGACGGCACGGTAAAATCCCCTGTATTTAAATTCCTCACGCAAGAACAGATTGATGAAATTCAAAAACGCGCCGATGCCCAAAAAGGCGACATAGTATTCTTTGTAGCTGACGCACACAAGGTGGTTTTTGATGTTCTTGGCAGATTCAGACTTTATTTCGGCGAAAGACTCGGAATGATTGATAAATCCAAGCATGACCTTCTGTGGGTAGTTGATTTTCCTCTCTTTGAATACTCTGCCGAAGAAGACCGTTATGTAAGCGTTCACCACCCGTTCACAATGCCTGCTTATGAGGATTTAGACAAACTTGAAACAGATAAAGCAAATGTTAAGTCAATCGCTTACGATATCGTGTACAACGGAAACGAACTGGGCGGGGGCTCTATCAGGATTCACGACCCCGAGATTCAGGAAAAAGCCTTTAAGGCTCTCGGTTTAAGCGAAGAAGAAATTCATAATAAATTTGAATTTATGATTAACGCATTTAAATACGGCACACCTCCGCATGGCGGCATAGCACTGGGTCTTGACAGACTTGTGGCACTGCTTGTAAGGGCGAATTCGATAAGAGATGTTATTGCGTTCCCCAAGAACGCTCAGGCAAAATGCGTTATGACACAGGCGCCCTCCGAGGTTTCGGAAGAACAATTAAGAGAACTGCATATAAAACTCAGAAACCTCCCGAAAGTTCACTAATTTTCTTAAATAAAAAAGGCTCCCTTAAAAAGGAGCCTTTTTTACACAAGCATAAAATTTCTACATTACATCAACACCTGAATTAATGTTCTTGTAAATAATTCTCGACGCTTCCTGAATCATATCTCTTGCACTGTAATCATTATGCGGACGTTTAACAAGTATTACCACGATATATTTTCTACCATTCTGTGCATAAACCACACCCGCGTCACCGAGCATTTTACCTATGTCGCCCGTTTTATGGATTAATATTGCCTCGGGAGGCAGTCCCGCCTGCAAAAGGCGCCTGTTTTCAACATTTGCCATATATTCTTTTATTGTAATTTTACTTTTCTGGCTTAAAAAGCGCGGGTTATCAAGATTGTACAAGAGGGTTGCAATTTGTCTTGCGGTAATTTTATTTGTCCCCTCAAGGTCGGGCAGTCTGTTTTGAAGTTTTATTTCATCCAATCCCAAAGAGCGCATGGAAGAATTTATAGCAGCCATTCCGCCTGCTTCTTCAATCAGCATATTGGTAGCCGAGTTATCAGACTGCGTTATCATAATCTTTGCAAGGTAGTCAACAGAGAGCTTTCTGTTAAGAGGCATATACTGTAATTGGCCCGAGCCTGATGTTCTGTTTATATCGTTGTATAAAAGTTTCTTTGAAAGGCTTGTTTCATTAGTTCCCAGTTTCCCGGAACGGTCAATTTTTCTGAAAAGTTCAAACAGAACAGGGAGTTTGATTATACTTGCCGCGCTGAATGACTCATCAGCATTTATATCAACCTCTTTTGCGCTAGAATATTCCCAAACATACACCGAAGGATGCATGTTTGGATATTTTTTAAATAAATCTTCAAGCATGCCTTTTGTCGTTGTAAGCTCGCCGCTCTTTACAATACTCACAAGTTCTTTTGAAGATTTTTGAGCAGGCACCAATAAATTCCTGTCAAAAAGCCATGAATTGTGCAGGTAGTCAAGGTGTACGGAAACATAACGCGACATATCGGCATTTACTTTTCTATTCAAAATATGATTCAGAATAAGCGGCTCAAAGTAATCGGTATAAAGCACGGGGGCAATTACATAACAAAATACGGACAAAAATGCGCAGCAAAACAGAAACCTGGCAAGAGCAAGCAGCGGATTCTTCTTTTTTTTCTTTTTAATATGAACAGGCTGAACCCTGCCGGGGTATATTTTAACCGTTCCGTAAGAGTTCTCTCTTATATGTTGTTTTCTTAACTGCGCGGGCAATGCTCTATCCACCTACTCTACACTAACAGTTTAGCCCGTATTCAACAAAAAAACATAGTATATTTATATGAAAAAAAACAAAACAGCCAAAAATTATGATATACTATCAGCCATGAGGATAACTTTCTTTAAAAAATATGCTTTTTCCTGTATCATAGCGCTGTGTTTGCTCTTAAGTGCAGCTCATCAAACGTATGCAGACACAGTTATAAGCCCTCATCAGGAATCAAACGGCAGAATAAAAACCGTGAGCGCAGGTCTTATAGTTATCCGCGACAACGGCTCTGACCTTACATACAGAAGAGAAGTTAATAATGAATACTTTGGTGACGCCGTTATGTACAAAAAATATTTTTTCTCAAGAAAAACAATGCAGCTTATGGGGAGAGTTGAAAATCTTGACAGGCTTAATGCAATAATTTACACGCCTGCCGGAAAAATTGAAATTCAAAGATATAAAATTAAAGATATAATTATGAAAGTACCGGATAAAGGATATTAAACATGAATATTATTTTCTACAGTCAAAACGGCAGCAGCGAATACGCACAAATGATGATTGACAAAAACGAAGACTTCGTAATTCGCGAATTTAAATTTGATGAAGTTAAAAATTACAAAGAGGTTAACCCCGGGGTGCTTATTATGGACGCTCCTATAAATAAAATCAAAGACGTTTGTATGGTTACAAAATTTGAAACATCCGTGCTTATTATAGCCGATGAAATCCCCTCGGACTTAACAGTGAGAGCTGATTCATATGACTTTATTACAAGACCCGTTAACGAGTTTGAACTTACAACGAGAATCGAAGCACTTGCAAAAACCTCAAAGTATAGAATAAACCTAAAAAAACAGTCCGTAACGGATGAACTTACTGGTCTATACAACAGAAAATATCTCCACCACCGTCTGGAAGCGGAAATATCAAGAGCCAAAAGGTATGGCACACCTTTGTCCTGTCTGCTTATAGATATTGATTTCTTTAAAACCGTTAATGATATGTACGGTTACGACTGGGGTGATGTGCTGTTGAAAAAAATAGCACAAATGCTTGAAGCTCTTATAAGAAAAGAAGACATCCTGACACGTTACGGGGATGAGGAATTTATCTTAATTCTTCCCAATACGTCAGAGGATAATGCATACATATTTGCGGAAAGATTCAGACGCGACATTGAAAAAATGGAATTCATACCCGCAAACGAGGAAGAAAGGCACCCGATTACAATTTCAGGCGGTATTTCTTCTTATCCTTTCCTTGAAAATGTAGAAGAAAACTCTAATACAATCATAAGGTACGCCGAACATGCTTTATATGCAGCTAAAAAACACGGTAAAAACCAGATTGTAGAATTTTCAAAAATGAATCTGGACTACTAATGCTCACTAAAAGAATAATTCCCTGTCTGGATGTAAAAGACGGGCAAACGGTAAAAGGTGTAAATTTTGAAAACCTAAAATACGCGGGTGACCCTGTAGAACTTGCGAAGAAATATTCTCTTGAAGGCGCGGATGAACTTGTTTTTCTTGACATTACAGCAACAAATGAAAAAAGAAAAACAATAGTCGAACTGGTCGAAAGAGTTGCAAAAAACGTGTTTATACCCTTTACGGTGGGCGGCGGGATAAACTCTACAGAAGACATAAGGGCTATTTTAAATGCAGGCGCGGATAAGATTTCACTCAATTCCGCCGCGGTTAAAAATCCCGAACTTATAAGCGAGTGTGTTAATTATTTCGGCTCGCAGTGCATAGTTGTTGCAATTGACGCCAAAAAAATCGACAACGAGTATTTTGTACACATTAATGCAGGCAAAAAAAATACAGGTATAAAACTCAAAGATTGGGCAAAAGAGGTGCAAAGAAGAGGGGCAGGTGAAATACTCCTTACTTCAATGGATTTTGACGGCACACAAAAAGGCTTTGATATTGATATGAACAGACTTGTATCCGAAACGGTTCACATACCCGTTATCGCTTCAGGCGGAGCGGGGGCGGACAGCAGACACTTTAGAGATGTTTTTAAAAAAACAAATGTTGACGCGGCGCTTGCGGCTTCTATTTTTCATTTTGACACCCTGCCCGTTAAAACACTGAAAAAAGAACTTGAGGACTATGGAATCTTAACAAGGAAAACGCACTAAAAAACCGGCTTTAAAAAGCCGGTTTTTTAGTTGTAGTAAAGGTAAATGGGCTTATCAGCTTTTATTAGCTGAACATTTTGAAAGAATTTTCGATGTTGCTTTGAATAACTTTTTGAACTGATTCAAATTCTGTTTCAACTGCTTTGTGTTGTGTTTCAATTTGTTTTTGGTCTGTTTCAAGTTTTTTATCTTGAGCTTGAACTCTTGCGGAAGCTGATTGATATTCGGCCTGAGCAGTTGCGTCATCGTCAGTATAGTAGTTGTCTTGTACTTCTGCCATACCCGACCAGGAAACAGATGTCCAGTTGCCTGTAACTTCGCCTGTATTGCCCAAATCTTGGTTTCCTGTTTTATCGGTATTTACGAGCTGCTCAATAATGAACTTGCCGTTTCTCAAACCTTCTTGGAAGTAATTTTCTGTTTCAGATGTATCTGCGATTTTGCTATCAACGACATATTCAACATAAACGTCATTTCCGCTTGCATCTACACCGCTTACAATTGCTCTGTTGCCTTCAACTTTTACGTTTATACCGTCGCCTGAGTAACCTGTGTCTGCCGCTGTTTTTGGCAATTCGCTTACATCTGATACAACAACCTGACCGCGTGCGTTTCTGATACGATAATCGGATATACCGTTTTCATCTTCATTTCTACCGTAGTCGATAAGATTCTTGTAAGTTAAGTTAACCGTTTGTGTTTGGTTTGCTTCACCCATTTTGACCTGTCTGGTGAGCTTCATTTGTCTGTTTGCCGTAGCACGAGCATACTTCGATGAAACCGTTTCCAGTTCTGTTGCAAGAATAAGTCTTCTTTGAGAGATTTCTTGAGCGCGATATTCTAAGTCGCTCTTTCTTGCTGTGAGAAGTAATAATCTACCTTGGCTTGCTGCTAGTCCCATATTATACCACCTTTACATTTCTTACTTATATAAAAACATGTAGTATATACTGATTTCATAAAAAGTATATATCGTTACATTTCTTTACATAAGCACCTAGGAAATCCTTTCTGATTTTACTATTCCCATATTGTAACCCTGTTAATCATTATTTCGACAGTTTTTTTAAAAACTTTAGAAAAAGTATAATATTATGTTAAGAATTGTAACTAAAGACAATGTAAGAATTATTAATGCAAAAATAAACAGCTTATTGTAAAATAGGTACAGAGGGAATTATGGATAAGAAAAAGACAATAATAATAGCGCTTCTTGCGGCTATAGGGCTTGTGTTAACTTTTGAACTGGCTTTTATATTTTTCAAGGTAAACTTCAATGAAACATACAGCGCCAGTTTCTGCTCGGTAAATAATCTCATAGACTGCGACGGAGTCGCAAAAACAAATTATTCAATGTTTTTAGGCATTCCGCTTGCACTGTGGGGAATGTTTTACTACCTTTTAACGTTGTTTTTAAATTTTGTACACATTATTCAAAACAGGTTTAAAAACACGATTTTTGATGTTTTTAAAAACCCCAAAAGCTACATTGCAGCACTGGGGCTTGTGTCCTTTGCGGTTTCAATATGCCTTGCAACAATTTCCATATTTAAAATAAATAAAATCTGCGTGCTCTGCTTTGTAACATATTTTATTGACCTCTTTATTGCTTTTGCCGCAAAAAGCAAGGGTAGTTTCTTTGTGCAGGATATTAAAAATACCATCCTTGACTTTATTGACGGGGTTAAAAAATATACACTTCTTTTTATTGCCGCAGTGCTTGTATTTACCGGTTTTGTAACATATACAAGCGTTTCCCTGGTATTTTCGCCCCAGCAAAAAATGCAGAAATCTTTTGAAGAATTTATGCAGATGAAAAAAAATAAATATGCCGCAAGCGGCAATGTTATGGGAAATCCAAAAGGCAATAAAATTTATGTATACAGCGATTTTCTGTGTCCCTTTTGCAGAATTACAAACATTATGGTAAGTAAATTTGCACATGAGCAAAAAGATGTTCTTGTCTTACATGAAAACTTCCCGTTAGACTCCTCCTGCAACAAATATGTACCCAACACGGTACACCCGGGTGCCTGTGTGCTTGCAAAATATGCGCTTGCCGCCGAAAAACAGGGTAAGTACTGGGATATGGCAAATTTGCTTTTTGATGAGCAGCCAAACAGCGAAGCAGATATATTATATTTAAGCGAGAAAATAAACATTGATGTGGCACGTCTTGTAAATGACGTAAATTCGCCCGAAATAGAACAAGAACTTTACAACCAAATAGAAAATGCACATGCAAAAGGTATTTACGGCACGCCGACAATTGTTATTGACGATATACCCTACATAAGTGCAATGCCTTATTACAAAATTCAACTCTTGTACAAACAGGCGCAAAGGCGCCACAAAGAGGCAAAAAGTGAATAAAATTCTTCTGCATGCCTGCTGCGCCCCCTGTGCTTCATATCCGATAAATCTCCTCAGAGATAAAGGATATGAGCCTGCGGTATATTTTTACAATCCCAATATATACCCGCAGGACGAGCACGAAAAAAGACTTGACGAACTTATCCGCTATGCACAAAAAGAAAATTTTGAACTGATTTATGAACCGTACACGCCGGATGATTTTATAAAAATTGCAAAAGGGCTCGAGAATGAGCCCGAAAAAGGAAAGCGCTGCGAAAAGTGTTTTTATCTGAGGCTGTCAAAAACTGCACAAAAAGCCGCCGCACTTAATATACCCGAATTTACAACCACACTGACCGTAAGCCCGCACAAAGTTTCATATCAGGTATTTTGCGCGGGCGAAATTTGTGCAGAGCAATACGGGGTAAAATTTGCACCGTATGATTTTAAGAAAAAAGACGGTTTTAAAATTACACAGCAGATTGCACGCGAAAATAATATGTATAAACAAACATACTGCGGCTGTATCTATTCGCTTCACAGCAGAGATTTAAGAGCCGATGCGATATCAGCGCTTCCAAAAATATAACTTCCCGCAACCAGTGAATTTGCCCCGAGGCTTTTACAGATATTTGCGGTTTTATCATTTATGCCGCCGTCAACCTGAATATATAGATTTTCTTTTTTTAAAATGCGGGCGTATTCCTTAACATCGGCAATTTTTTGTACACAGTCATGCATAAACCTCTGCCCGCCAAAACCCGGTTCAACCGTCATTATAAGCACTAAATCAAGATAGGGGATAAACTTTTTAATCTCATCGACGGGAGTTTTGGGTTTTATGGAAAGACCCGCCATAATATCTGCCGATTTAATTTCTTTAATTATATCAAGGGTCAAATCCTTTTGAGCCTCAAGATGAAAAGTGATAATATCCGAACCTGCCGCAATGAAATCTTTCACATACTTCTGCGGCTCGGATATCATAAGGTGCACATCAAGCGTTGCATTTGTTATTTTTCTCAGAGATTTAACAACGGGCGCTCCGATTGTAATATTAGGCACGAAGTGACCATCCATTACATCAATATGCACCCACTTTGCGCCTGCATCAGTTACGCGTCTGATATCACGCTCTAAATTTGCAAAATCAGCCGATAAGATAGACGGGGAAATTATTGTTTCCATAAACCCTCACTTTTTAAAAACTCAAGCGCATTTGCGGCAGCGTCCTGCTGTGCAAGTTTTTTTGAAGTGCCCGAGCCCTTGCCCAGAATTTTACCCTCAAAATAAACGGCAACTTCAAAAGTACAATTATGCTCCGAGCCTGTTTTTGAAACAAGAACATACTCGGGAAGCGTGTGGTTTTTCTCCTGTGTATACTCTTGCAGGCGCTGCTTGGGGTTGATTTCTTCAAGCTTTTCTTCGATTTTACACATATCGCAGGAAAAATTAGAAACTATAAAATCCTCGACCTCGATATATCCTTTTTCTTTTCTTGTTAAATAAATCGCACCTAAAAATGCCTCAAAAGCACAGGCAAGAATAGATTGCTTGTTTTCCCCGCCTGTTTTTCTTTCGTTTTTTGACATTAGAATATACTTATTCAGCCCGATTTTTATCGCAAACTGCGCAAGTGTTTTATCCGCAACAATCTCGCCCCTTAATTTTGACAAAAGCCCTTCTTTGTAATCAGGATATTTTGAATATAAATATTTGCTTATAACAAGTTTTAAAACGGCATCCCCCAGAAACTCAAGCCGCTCGTAAGAGCATTCTATGGGAATATCAGCTTCATGGACATAAGAAGTATGGCGCATGGCTTTCTCAAAAAGCGAAAAATCATCGCTTGAGCCGAACCCCAGTTTATCTAAAAATTCACAATAGGCAAGCTCTCTATCAGAAGTAGACATTTATTGCACCCTGAACATATTTAAAAAACTCAAGTATAATATTGTGTCCGTAGGCAAAATTTACAAAGAAATAGTACGCAACAGGCAGTGCAAATAAAAACCCGTCCGTTCTGTCAAGGATTCCGCCATGCCCGGGGAGAATATTGCTCGAGTCTTTAACTCCCGCGTCACGCTTTACAAGAGATTCGGAAAGGTCGCCGAGCTGAGCACTCACTGTAATCAAAAACCCTGCAATGAGTGCCTGCAGCAAGGTCAGTTTTGTATAAAAAACGCCCGCGGCAGCGACAAGAAGTGCCGCAAAAGTTGCACCCAGCGCGCCCTCGATTGTTTTTTTCGGGCTGATAACAGGGGAAAGCTTATGCTTGCCAAACTTTGACCCGAAATAGTATCCGCCGATATCCGTTGCAACAACTATCAAAAAGACAAATATAACAAGCCACAGTCCTTCATTTATACCTATTTGAAACGCATTTATCCTGTCAGAGCTTATCTGCCTTATTAAAAGCAGGTGGCATGGCAGCCAGCCCGAGTACAAAAACCCGAGCACGGTTGTTGCTACATTAACTATATACGGCTGACGCCCCATAAAAAGCACCATAAGAAACGAAGCCATTATGGCAAGTGAAATTATCGAAGGCAAAAGGTCGAATCGCCTGAAAAATATAAGCAGAGCAAAAGCAAAATCCGTTAATAGAATCAGCGACAGGCTCGGATGAAAGCCCTTTGTTCTTAATATTTTTACATATTCAATAGAACCAAGAAATATAACAACAAGCAAAAAGCCTAAAATGGGCAAGCCGCCCATAAAAAGGCACACCAGAGCAACGAGAGAAATAATTACCCCCGTAATTACTCTCATTATTTTATTTTGCTTTTGAGCCTCATCCACTATACCGTCAAGACCTCTTTTTCTTTTTCAACAACCACTTCATCAACAATGGCTATATATTTATCCGTAAGTTTTTGAACTTCCGCCTGAGCGTCTTTTACGGCATCTTCGGGCATATTTTCCGACTTTTCAAGTTTTTTGACATCGTCTGTCATATCACGACGGACATTTCTGATTGCAACTTTTGCATTTTCACCCATTGCCTTTACGTCTTTTGAAAGCTGCTTTCTTCTGTCTTCCGTTAAAGGAGGAAACGCGAGGCGCACAACAATACCGTCAGAGTTGGGCGCAATACCCAGTTCTGCTTTCACTATGGCTTTTTCGATTTCTTTAATAATTGTTTTATCAAAAGGTGTAATCACAAGGGTTGTACCCTCTGCAACACTTACCTGGGCCATCTGACGAAGAGGAGTCGGGGCACCGTAGTAATCTACCATAACTTTATCCAAAATAAGCGGATTAGCCCTGCCTGTCCTTACTGTAGCAAGCTCTTTTTTAAGCTGGGCTACGCATTTTTCCATTTTTTCTTTACCTGAGTTTTTAATTTCGTCAACTGACATTTTTATTCTCCTACATATGTTCCGATATTTTCATGTTTCAAGATTTTTATAATACTGTCTTTTTGGGCAAAATCAAATACAAAAATGGGTATGTTATTTTGTTTACAAAGAGAGCAGGAAGTTAAGTCCATTACTTTGAGGTTATTCATAATAATATCATCATAAGTTATTTTATCGTATTTTTTAGCGTCGGGATTAATTCTCGGGTCATCCGAGTACACACCGTCTACGCCGTTTTTTGCCATAAACATAGCTTCGGCGCCGATTTCCGCTGCTCTGAGTGCCGCAGCGGTGTCTGTTGTAAAGAAAGGATTACCCGTACCCGCGGCGAATATAACCACCCTATCTTTTTCAAGGTGTCTTATTGCCTTAAATCTTATATAGGGTTCGGCGATTTTATGAATATCAAGCGCGGATTGAACGCGGCATGGAACACCGATTTTTCTTAATTCACTCTGAAGTGCTATTGCATTCATAACAGTTGCGAGCATGCCCACATAATCGCCCGACGCCTGGTCCATACCGAGCTTAGCGGAGTTTTTCATGCCGCGGAAAATATTTCCGCCGCCAACTACTATCGCAAGCTGGACACCCAAATCGTGCACCTTTTTAATTTCATTTGAAATCATCTCAACGGGCTTGGGGTCTATACCAAACTCCTGTTCGCCCAACAACGCTTCCCCGCTTATTTTAAGAAGTATTTTTTTATATTTTAATTCCGACATGATTTAGCCTTATAAAACTAACTTAAATTAATTATACAAGAAAGTCAAACTGTTGTATAATTGTAAATATGAACTTTAAAACCAAAAATGCAAAAAACCTTGTATCAAAGGATTCCGCACTTTCAAAACAAGCCGCCTTTGACATTATAAACACATGTGACATTGAAACATTTGAAACACTCTGTGAAAACTCGGAACACATATTTGATTTTATAATTGAAAAAATCATTACAAACCTTCTTGACGCAACAAACAGGGATAATATTAAAAATACTTATGAATTTGCAAAATTTTACGATTCAAGAATCGGCGGTTATATAAATGCATGCTGGCTTAAATACGCAGATGAAGAACTTACGGATGATATTTTGGAAATATTTGAAAAGGGTACATCCGAACAAAAAATTTACGCGGCAAACTACTTTGAAAAAGTCAACGACCCTCTTGCACTGGAGCTTTTAAATAAGTATGCTTTTTGTAAAAACTCCGAACTCAGCTGCGCCTGCGCCTGTGCACTCAGTGCATTCGGCGATGAAACAGCCCGCAGGACGGCTCTTGATAAGCTGCAAAGCGGAGATGATTTTTCAAAATTCAGTGCACTTGAATTTCTGATAAATTTTGGCGCGCACAAAGACCTCAAAACCATCATAAATGAAATTTCAACCTCTCCGCTGGGGGCAAATATTGCGCAGGAGCTGTTATACAAGTACGGCTTTGAAGAACTGTACAATATGCTTAATGAGGAAGATTTAATTGCGGTTTATGATGAAATCATAAGCGCTTATCCTGAAGATATAACTCTTGAAACGGTTTACGATTTTAACATCCGTGATTTTTGCCAAAATATAATAAACAGCCAAAATTCTTATGCTCAGAGAATTTTGGCGGATTTAAAATTAATTATGCAGCTTGTAAATGCAGACAATATTTATACATTTGACATAGGAAAAAATGCACTTGCTGCAATAAAAAAACTAAATTCAGCATTACAGGGTAAAAATTTTGACACTAAAATCATTGCAAATGAGCTATTCTCCACGCAAAAAAGAGCGCTTCGCGCAATAAATACTTTAATTAACACAGGTGCGCAAAAAGAAAAAGATAAAATGGAGGAGTTGTATAACACCTCTAAAAATCCCGCAATTTTATGTGAATGCGCAAGGGCGTCAAAACTCCTCGGGCTTAACTTTGATATACAAACCGGTTTAAGCAGGATAACAGATACAAACGCACTGGAGCTTTTTAAAAGTTACTTTTAGTTCTGTGTATCATCTTTTTGCGCTGCAGGCGCAGTATTTTGGGCACCGTCTTCGAGTTTAATATAGTGCGCATCTTCCCATCTGAGATCGATATATTTTATTTTTTGTTTAAACTTTTCCGTTTCAGGCAGAATGGTAGCTATCCATTTAGCTCTCACAAGCGCGGTATCATTGATTTCACCGAATCTTATAAGAACTTTTTCAAGTTTAATATAAACATCTGTCGGGTTTCTTAAATCAAGATATTCCACCTTTCGTCCGCTGTATGTTTCAAGCGCTTTAGTAAGACACAGGATTTCATCCACTCTTTCTTTGTTCCACTTTTCATAATCATCGCCGCGAACGCCATAGGTAATGATTTTGTATGTCTTAAACTTTGGACTTATCGGCATATATTCCCTGTCTATAAACACGCCGTCCGTTGTAATTGCAGATATAGGCTCCGCTTCAATTGAGGGTGTGATAAGAAATACAGGCACTCTTTCTTCCACTACGACATTTATTCTTGCAGGGTACCAGAGTCTTCTTACATAGACCTTTTTAACGGGCTGCAATTGTGCAATATTCTGTTCGATTTCAGTTGTATCAAGCCTGAAAATCTGCGTATCCGGCAGCTGAATTTGTCTTATTAAATCAACTATCTTGTATTTCGGAGTAATTGCGTTACCTTCTATTTTTATGACACGTTCATCCGCGCTTGAGAGCAGTTCCTGGTTTAAATACCAGCCTTGGAGTTTTAAAACCTTAAGACCAAAAAGTATTATCAGTACTATAAGCACAAGACGCAAAAGCACACGAAAATTTCTGATAGAACTTCTGATTGAAGCTATCTTTCTTCGCATTTTATTAGCCTTAAGGCGCCTCCTGTAGTATTCCTGCCCCATTAAAACTCCGATGTTTTAAGTATCATCTCAACAAGAGAGTTATAATCAATACCCATATGATTTGCCTGCGCGGGCAGGTCGCTTAAATCCGTCATACCGGGATTAGTGTTTATTTCAAGCACATAAGGTGTATTATTATATACAAGGAAATCAACACGTGCCAATCCTCTGCACTCGCATGCCTCAAAAGATTCCACCGCGATTTTTTGAATCCTGCGGGTCATATCATCATCAAAATCCGCCGGCAGTATAAACTTTGTCATGCCCTCGGTGTACTTGGCTTCATAGTCATACCATTGATTTTTTGTTTCAAAACCCAATACCGTAGTTGCAAAAGTTTCGATTTTGCCGTCTTTTTCTCTCTGCAAGACCCCGACTGTTGCGCTTTTTCCCTGATAGTATTCTTCGATTAAAACCTTATTGTCGGATTTTTTTGCAAACGCAAAAGCTTTTTTTAACTCCTGAAGATTATCAACTTTGCTCATGCCGATGCTTGAACCCTCTTTCACGGGTTTCACCATAAGCGGAAAATTTAGACCCGATACGGATTTTTCAAGCTCATTTTCATCAGTTATACAAACCGATGGAACAAGGGGGATTCCGCGGGATGCGAGAATATTTTTTGTTGTTTCTTTATCCATACAAACCGCGCTTGATTTAACATCACAGCCCGTATATTTAATACCCATAATTTCAAGCAGTCCCTGAATACATCCGTCTTCACCATATCTGCCATGGAGAACATTAAATGCAAACTCAAAAGCACCGTCAGCGAGAGTTTGGGCTACATTTGGATTAACATCCACGAGTACGGAATTTTTATACCCCTGCTCCTGAAGCGCATTGTAGACTTTTTTACCGCTTCTGAGCGATATTTCACGCTCTGCCGACATACCGCCGTATAAAACCGCGATTTTTGAATTTTTATTTAGTTTTGCATTATTTTCCATACTTCTTCCTCTGACTCACTAAACTCACCCGCGCGGACAATTTCACACTCGAGTTTTATGTTAAACTTCTCTCTAACACTATCATACATTTTATATACCACATTTGTATAGTCCGATGATGTACAATTGTTATAATTTATAACAAAATTACCATGCCGCTCCCAAACTCCAGCACCGCCGGATTTATACCCCAAAAGTCCGCATTTATCTACCAGCATGCCTGCACTTACCGTGGTGCCGTCAGGAAGAGAAGGGTTTTTAAAAACACTGCCCAGATTCGGCAGAGCAAGCGACGGCTGAACTTTTTTTCTAAACTCGGTATTCTCGCGCATTCTGTCTTCTATTATACTGCGGCCGACTTTTTCAAGTTCAAATTTTGCACTTAAAACAACATATCTGCCGGGATTTTTCTTAATTAAAGAATTTCTGTAAGAAAAATCCAGCTGCTCTTTTGTCAGGTTAATTATTTTGTTTTCTTTTACGTCAAACACCCTTGCACTCAGAAGAAAATCGCTTATGGTTTGCTTATGGGCACCTGCGTTCATGGCAACAGCGCCTCCCAGTGTTGCGGGTATGCCTATTAAAAATTCAAACCCGCAAAGCGAGTTTAAACACGCTTCCTGCGAGAGCTTTTGAACCTGTGCTCCCGCCTGTACTTCAACAATGTTTTTTCTAAAGGAAATTTCGGACATCTTTTTTGTTATAACAACGGGTTCTCTCACTCCCGCGCTTGAGAATAAAACATTTGAACCGCAGCCTAAGATGTGAATCTTTTGATACTTTTGAACAAGAGAGCAAAGCTCGGCTTCATTTTTTACAAAACAGGCAACATCAGCCAGAGAGTGTATTTTTAGAGTATTAAAATTTTTCAGTTCAAAATTTTCATAAGACTCTATGTTACTTTTTGAGCATGTACAATTCATTTAAAACTCCGCCCATTTTTGTAATGTCGCCTGCGCCGAGAGTAAAAACCAAATCATCCGATTTAAGCAGCGGCAATATTTTTTGTGCGGACTCTTCTATTGAGCCGCTGAAATACTGCGCCTTTTTTCCGGTATTTTCCAGTTCTTTTGCAAAATCGGAAGGATTTTTGCCGCCGCACGGTTTTTCTCCCGCCGCGTATACATCAAGCACACAGGTAAAATCACAGCAGGAAAAAGCATCAAGAAAATCGTTATAAAATCCTTCAAACCTTGAAAATCTATGCGGCTGAAATATTGCAACAACACGACCTTTATTGTAATCAGCTACGGAGTGAAGGGTTGCTTTAATCTCGCTTGGGTGATGAGCATAATCATCAATTACTTTTATACCGCCAAATTCCGCACTCTTTTGAAAACGTCTGCCCATACCGCTAAAAGTCTTAAAATGAGGCGCAAACAAGTTAAAATCAACACCCGCCTCAATAAGACATGCAGCAACCCCGAGAGCGTTGGATACATTGTGCATACCCGGGATTGAAAGCTCTATTTTTCCTAATATTTTACCGTTCGCGCAAAAATCAAAACTTGAAGACAGAACATCAAGTTTTATATTTTCAGCCCTGTATTTAGCCTCTTTTTGCTCCGCGGAACAGGTGATAAATCCCTTAAAATCAGGATTATTTTTAATTAGTTTTGTATTTCCGGAATTATCTATATTCACCACCGCTTTAGCGCCGCTTTTAAGCGCTGCAAGAAAGGCGGAGAAGGTGTTTATAATATCATCCAGTCCGTTTTTATAAAAATCAAGATGATCTGCCTCAAGATTGTTAATAAGGGTAATTTTGGGAGAGTATTTTAAAACGGTGCCGTCGCTTTCATCAAGCTCTGCGGCAAAGAAAGGGGTATTTTTATCCTCGCAGTCACCGTTTGTATCAAGGGCGGGAATTATTCCGCCAATTGCATAGGCGGGCTTGAGAGCGCTTTTAGATAAAAGATAAGCGCACATGCCGCTTGTTGTGGTTTTGCCGTGAGTCCCGCAAAAACCCAGAAATAAAGGGTATCTGTCAGATATTATTTTAAGCAAATCCGAGCGGTGAATAATTTTTAAACCGCGTCTTTTAGCTTCAACTAACTCGGGATTATCTTCTTTTATGGCACTTGAAACGACAACTACGGGTGAACCTTTGATATTATCGGCACTGTGACCTTCGTATATCAAGGCGCCGAGGTTTTCAAGTTTTTTTGCGTATTTGTTTTTTGAAATGTCCGAACCGCTTACTTTTTTACCTTCTTTTAAAAGAATATTCGCAAGTGCACTCTGACCTATTCCGCCTATCGCAATAAAATGATACTCGCTAAATTCCATAGCTAGACACCTCCACAGCAGTCTTTTACTACGCCGTGCTGGGTTTTTCCCCAATCCATAGTTTTTTTGGTAAAAATTATTTTAAATATAATAAACATTGCTATAGGGAACCAGATAACAACAAAATATACGGCAGTCACAACAGCCTGCCAGAGGGCTTTTAAAAAACCGTAGTGAGAATACTTGTTTAAAGAATAAACAAGCCCGCAGGCAAAGAAAACACCCGTGCAGACAAGTAGAATAATAGAAGATAAAATGCTGTCCTCATATCCCCTTACAAAGCGGAATGCCTGAATCAAAATCTCGGCAATAAGCCAGAATGGAAGCAAAAATTCAGAAATATAGGCAATAAGGTCAAACCCTACACGCAGCGACATGTCTTTTGAAAAGAAAACATCCTTTGCAAACTCTAAATAACGCCTGATACTGCCTTCCACCCAGCGCCTTCTCTGTCTTATAAGCGCGCTGAAGCAAATTACGCCTTCTTCATTTACTATTGCCTCCGGACAAAAACGAATATCCCAGCCTTTAATATGCAGTCTTGTCGACATATCAAGGTCATCGGTTATTGTCTCATTGTTCCAGCCGTTAATATCATCAAGCGCTTCCCTTTTAATCATTTCACCGTTTCCGCGAAGCTCAACTGCACCTTTTACGGCATCTCTGCCTATTTGCAGATATGAATCAAAGACAAACTCATTATACTGGCATGCCGTAAGAAAATTCTGTTTTGCGTTGATTATATTTTTTCTCGCCTGAACGGCACCCACACCCTTGGGTTCAAGTTTTGGCAGCATGAGATTAATAAAATCGGGAGCGATTCTCGCATCCGCGTCAAAAACAAGAACAGCCTCGCCTTTTGCCAGCTTCATTGCGTCGTTTAATACGGCGGACTTGCCGGGGTATGCGTCTTTTTCTCTTATAAGATATTTGATTTTACTGTTTTCAAGTGCAAGTTCCTTTATTATTTGCGCGGTGGAATCCGTTGAGCGGTCATCGATAAGAATAATTTCATAATTTTCATAGTCAACATTTAAAATATTTTTTACGGTATCCGAAATTACTTCATGCTCGTTATGACAGGGAATCATAATTGAAATAAACGGTCTGTACGAACACTCGGTACTCGGCGGATTTTTGCGAAGTTTTCTTCTCTGGTGCTTAATTGAAAGATACATGTAGAACATATAAAGCGCCATAAAACATATAAGAAACACCACCGCATAGGAGGTTTTAAAATAGTTTTGAAAAATGATTAAAAACGCCAGAAGGCAGGATATTATAAGAAGCAGGGTTATTCTATCTTTCATAATTCCGATAAACTTTTCTCCTCACGCTCATTCTAGCAAAAAATCAGCCTTAGCACAAAAATTAAAATTTTATTTACAATCATAGTCCAAATACAGGATAAAAACAAGAAAAAATAAGGTTAAAATATAAATATAGGGTAAGTTTCGAGGTGTTGTTATGAATAATTCCGAAGTTTTTATCCCTCAAACCAACGGTGAGGTATCCGATTCGCTTACGCAAAACTGGACTCCGCAAGCGTGTGAATGTTATTCAATTAACTGCAATTGCAAAAAGTGTTCAATCGAGATTTCAAACTACTCTTTTGTCTGTCAAATGCCTAAAATTGTACACATATTGCTTCAAACACACGGCAAGCCTCAGGAAAAATTTTTGTAACTATATGTCTTTTGTTTTATCCAGGAATGTCTTAAGTGCTTCATTTTTATTTTGAGGTGTATCAAGCGAGATTTTATTATCATTATCTTTATTCAAATCTCCCATTGTCACAACCGGAGAATAAAAGCGCCTTACAAAAAGCAGCGCGACAAAAATAACAACCGAACTGATTGCCACCGCCAGCATTACTTTCAGGAACATTTTAACCATTTTCGTAAGTTCCGATTTAGTGTCAGGCACAACTTTTTTTGTAAGGGCGGTATTATCATTGGGCGAGCTTTGCACATCATCTATAACAATCTGTTTTTGCTCGCCCAGCCCCATTTCTTCGTTAAGCCTGTCAATATCGCTTTCCTGAGTGTTATTTGCGGACTCCTCGCTGTCATACTCCCGGGTATTTTGCTGCAAAGAAGTATCGTAGCTCTGCGTTTCCTGAATATTTGCACCTTCATCGGGCGCACAAAACACAGGAGTTGAGGCAGTTAAAAATACGGTCAAAAATACAAAAACCGCTAATTTAAAAGTATTTTTAAGCATTTTTTGCCTTTCTTGTTCTTCTGACGGTGCGTTTCTTAGCAGGTGCGGTTTCTTGTTCTTCCTGAGTTTGAGATTCCGTTTCTGCGGCATTTTGCACATCAGCGGGAGCGTCTTGCGGCACTACGGCAGAATCAGCCTGTGCCTTTTGGGCTTCTTTCTTTTGTGATTTTTTGGTTTTTCTTGAAACCTTTTTAGGCTTTTCTTCTGCGGTTTGGGGTACGGCGACTTCCGCACTTTCGCTCGATTCAACAGTGGGTGCTGCTTCTAAAGAACTTTCAACAGGCGGAAGCTGCTGTTGTATTGTTTCGTTTTGGATTTCTTCAGCCTCCACAGTTGCAGGCTGCGCTTGCATAACAACAGACTCCTGTTCTTCCTGAACTTTATTAAAGTCTTTATCCTTATTGTCTTTGTTGAATCTGTTTCTCTTGTCTTTTTTATTAAATTTTTGTGAATTTTGACCGTTTGATACATTCGGTTTGCCTTCATTTGTGAAGTTTGCGGCAAAAGGACCTTTGATTTTATTCATCTTTGCTCTTGATTCACCCTGAGCATTGGATGTTTGGAATTTTAATTCTTCCATAACAAAACCCTGTCCGTTGCATTTATCGCATTTTTTGGTAAATATCTCCGAAAGCGACTGCCCCTGCCTGTGGCGCGTAAGCTCTACAAGACCGAGGTCGGAAAGCTGCCCGATTTGCGGTTTTGCTTTATCCTGCTCAAGAGCCAGTTCAAAATGTTCCAATACCGCAAGTTTATCCATGCGCGATACCATATCGATAAAGTCTACAACTACCATGCCGCCTATATTTCTGAGTTTAAGCTGACGCGCAATTTCATCCGCGGCCTGCAGATTGGTTTTTAAAATCGTTTCGGCCTGAGAAGAGGAACTTGTAAACTTGCCGCTGTTGACATCAACAACAGTCAGCGCCTCTGTCTGCTGAATAAAAAGATAACCGCCCAGCGGCAGATTCACTTTCGTTTGAAGTGCTGCGTGAATTTCTTTGTTTACTCCCGTTGCTACAAGCAGAGGGTCGTTGCCTTTGTGCATATTCACTTTTACATTCATATTCCAGTGCTGTAAAAGCTGTGTTGTGCGATGAAGCGCAAAAGGCGTGTCTACAATAATTTCCTCAACATCTTCCGTACATGCTTCGCGGATTACCCTGTAAAGCAAGTCTTGATCGCGGTATAAAAGGCAGGGGGGATTTGCGGTATCAGCCGCGGTGACAATAGAGTTCCATTTTTCCAGCAAAATTTCAATATCTTCCTGAATCTCCGCTTCAGACTGCCCTTCCGCTTCTGTTCTTACAATAACACCAACTCCGACGGGCTTAAGCAAACTTACAATAGACTTAAGTCGTGCGCGTTCTTTATTTGAAACTATTTTCCTTGAAACGTTAACACCCGTTTCATCAGGCAGAAGAACAAGGAAACGCCCCGGCAGACTAAGCGCGGTCGTAACCCTGGGGCCTTTATGTCCCGTGGGTTCTTTTACAACCTGAACAATAAGTTTTTGGTTGGGTTTTACCTTTTCTTTAAGAGGGCCTTTGCCCGAGATGTCGTTAGCATGGATAAAAGCCATTTTATCACTCATGCCGACATCCAGAAAAGCTGCTTCAATACTGGGTAAAACATTATCGACGCGGGCAAGATAAACATCCCCCATTAAAACATCACCTTTTGAAACAAAAAACTCGTTAACCTTATTGTTTTCAATAAGGGCTGCAATGTTGTCCTTTTCGGAAATTACAATTTTTTTTGACATAAATTAATCCTTTTAAATCTTATAAAACTTTTAAGTCTTTATCGAAAAAGCACACTCTTTTGATGTCAAACAGCCATTTTTCACCATACACCGCTTTTAGGAACTCATCAGCTCTGAGCGATGGAATGTGCTCATCCTGACCTGTTTTTAAAACAAAAGTCAGCAAGCCATCCTTGAATTCAAGAGAATTCAGAGAGTTTCGATAATTAGTAACTTTATTTAAACCTTTTTTTGTTTTCCTTGTAATTAAAATTTCATCACAAGATAAACATTTGTTTGTATTATACTCCAAATTTTTAAAATTTAAAATACCCTCATTTTTGTTGGGTACGGGGCGCGCTTCGTATTTCGCCCATTGTATAAGTATATCAAGCGCAGGGAGTTTTTTTTGTTCGTTTGAAAAATCAACACATTCAACGAGTTTTACATTCTCATTTGTATTTTTTTCAAATACTTCTTTAAAATTTTCCCCGACAGGCTCGTGAGTTTGAAAACAGACAAGCTCGCATTCGCTTTCCAAAAAAAGCGGAAGCGCAGGCGAAAAAGTAGTTTTAGGGATTTTATTAAACCCTTCGGTAAGCACAAGTTTCAGCTGGCAGCGCCTTAGTGTTTTTATAATAAGATTCTGCCAGTCAAGATGTGAAATATATTTTAACTCGCCGTATTTTGTGAGTTTTATCCTGTATTTATACACTTTTTCTTGCATTTTTTAATGCTTTAAACTTGTCTTGCACCCTGAACTTTGAAGTATTTTCAAGAACTTTGTCCAAAATATCCTCTCTGTGGGTGCGATTTAACTCTCCGATTTTCTCAACGGTATTTCTGACCTGAAGCGCACGCGCCTGCTTAATCATTTGATTAAATGCAACATCATCGATATAGCTTCTTGAAATCGGACTTTCCATAACAAAACTATAGCATTATTTTTAAAATGTCGTTGCTCAGGTTAAGTTTTTGTTACAAAAATTTTTCCAGATAACTCAAAAAATCATCCGCATAGGTGCGGTTTTTAGATGAAAACATTAAAACTTCCGTGCCGAAATACTTTTTTATCTGCGCCGCTTTTTTAAAAGCTTCATTTTTTGAAATATAATCACACTTTGCAAGAACGGTAAAATTAGGGACAGAATTAACTTTCAGCCATTCATGCATCTGGAAATCATTTTTTTGAATTTCATGCCGCGAATCAATAAATTGAATACAGGAGACAAGATTTTTTCGCTTCAGCAGATATTCTTCAAGATTTTTCTGCCATTGCATCTGCTCTGTTTTAGAAACCTTTGCATATCCGTAACCCGGAAGGTCTGCAATTATAAAGGGCTTTGAAGTAGTTGCAATTTCAAAAAGGTTAATCAGGCGCGTTTTACCGGGGGTGTTTGAAGTTTTTGCAAGGTTTTTATTATTTACAAGCGTATTTATAAAGCTTGATTTACCGACATTTGAACGCCCCAGAAGTGCAAACTCCGCAACCTGTGTTTCGGGACAGAGTTTAAGATTTGGAGAGCTTAGTAAAAAACTCGCTTGTTTTATTTTCATAATTAGGCGTTCTCAATTCGTTAAGTCTTTTTTTATAAACAACCGCAGACAAGAGATTGTAAACATTATCATTGTTGATAACATTAACCTGAATCGTATCGTCCATAAGCTCTACATTTACCGATTTGGTGCTTACAAAATCGGCCTTCAGGTTGGCAATTTGAATGATTTTTTTGCGCAAAATCCCAAGAGGCTGTGTAATAAAGTCTTCAAAGGATTTAAGGATGACATTTCTCATAACTTCAAACTTATTATAGCAAATAATTTGCTTTTTTGTATAATAGATTAAGAGAGTTTAATAAAGGAAGACAATATGTATCAGGAAATAACGCCTATGGGCTTTGGTATAGCAATTGAACGCGGTAAAACTTTGTTTAAAGATAAATCGGAATTTCAGGATGTAGAAATCTTTGAAAGCCGCGCTTTCGGTAATGTCTTAACACTTGACGGGCTTATGATGACAACCGAGAAGGATGAATTTTTCTATCATGAAATGATTGCTCATATCCCGCTTATAGCACACAAAAACCCTGAAAACATACTTGTAATCGGCGGCGGCGACGGCGGCACCGTAAGAGAAGTACTGAAACATAAATCCGTAAAAAGTATTGAAATGTGCGAAATTGACGGCATGGTAATTGAAGCAAGCAAAAAATTCCTGCCGACAATCTCCTGCGGGCTTGATGATTCCAAAGTTAAAATTTACGTGGAAGATGCAATTGAATTTATAAAAGACAAGAAAAACTGCTACGACGTAGTTCTTATTGATTCAACAGACCCGATGGGCCCGGGCGAAGGACTCTTTACGGAAGAATTTTACACAAACGTTAAAAACTCCCTTAAGGAAGGCGGAATAGTTGTTCCGCAATCCGAATCTCCCGTTGCAAATGTAGTTGAGATGGGCAAAATGTATAAACTCTTAAGAAAAGTATTCAAAAATGTTGCACCATACTGCGGCCCTATCCCCACATACCCCGGCGGCTACTGGTCATGGGCTTTTTGCTCGGATGATGTCGAAGTGCCGCACTGCCACAAAAAAGTTGATAAAGAACGCGCGGCAGAAATTGCAAAACTCTGCAAACTATATAACCCGAGAACACAGACCTCGGCTTTTGACGTACCCAACTTTGTAAAGGAAATTGCGGGAGTTGAGTAACTTTCAAATAAGCAAAAAACAAACAGGCAGGCTTTTTGGCGAAATTACCATTCCGCCGGACAAGTCAATTTCCCACAGAAGCCTTATCTTTGGTGCGCAAACGGGCGGCAGGATTAAGATTTCAAACTTTTCTTTCGGTGCCGACTGCCGTGCAACGCTTGAAATAATCAAACAATTAGGCTGCAGTGCCGATTTTATCAATGAGCGCACACTTATCCTTACAGCGCCAAAAAAACTCCAAACACCTGCATCAGTGCTTGACTGCGGCAACTCGGGGACATCTATGAGGCTTTTATCGGGATTATTGGCTTCATTGGACTTTAAAAGCATATTAATCGGCGACAAAAGCCTTTCTAAGCGCCCGATGAAACGCGTCATAGAGCCGCTGGGCCTTATGGGAGCGAAAATAAAGTCAAATGACTTTAAAGCCCCGCTTGAAATTGAAGGCAGGAAATTAGCCCCGATTCAATACAAAAGCCCCATAGCCTCCGCACAGGTAAAATCCTGCATTCTGCTTGCAGGAGTAAATACTCAAGGAGTAACAACAGTCCGGGAAGATACACTTTCTCGCGACCACTCCGAGCGCATGTTTGAATACCTCGGTGCCAAAATTAGCACAGGCAGGGATGAAAAAGGCTTTTTTACATCCGTTGAAAAATCACAACTTGTGCCAAAAGACATTGAGATTGCGGGTGATATATCATCTGCAGCTTTTTTTATGGTAATGGCAGCTATTGTACAGGACAGCGAAATAACAATTAAAAATGTCGGCCTTAATCCGACCCGCACAGGAATTTTGGATGTTTTTGACAAAATGGGCGTAAACTATGAAATATTGAATAAGCAAACAGTTTCAAACGAGCCTGTAGGCGATATAAAGGTATACTACAGTCCCGATTTAAAAGCCTGTGAAATCTCTGGCGATATTATCCCGAGACTTATCGATGAACTGCCGATAATCGCCGTACTTGCGGCGCGCGCAGAGGGCGAAACCACGGTCAAAGACGCTTCAGACTTAAGAAACAAAGAATCAGACAGGATAAGTGCGCTTGCTTCGGGTCTTAAAAAAATCGGCATAGAAATAGAAGAAAAACCTGACGGTTTTGTAATTTCAGGTACAAATAAAAACTTTCAAGGCGGGACAGAAGTCGAAACACATCTTGACCACAGGCTTGCAATGAGTTTCTTTACTGCGGGACTTGTTTCAAAAAATCCCGTAAAAATTAATGATTTTATCTGGGTTAACACGTCTTTCCCCGAATTTTTACCCCTGTTTGAAAAAATTTCAGGGTAAGGGCAATTTTTTGGCTTTACATGTTTTATGGCTGTATGGAACAAATAAATTCAAAATATCTCATATATCCCAAACAAAAAACAACCGATTCTGCCGCAACAAAGCTAAAACTTTTTTATACAAATGACTGGCACGGGCAAACCGACAACATCGGCGGAATTTTAGGCGGGTCTTTGCAGTTTGACTCAAGCACAAAAGGTCAGAAAATTGACACGTTAAAGCTTGCAGCAGGCGACACGTGGTCAGGCGCAAATATAAAGAAAAATAATTTCATACTAAATCTTATGAACTACATGGGTTTTGACGCCTGCGCAATCGGAAATCACGAATTGGACGCAGGCACAAAAGCCATGCTTGATACCGTCAGCAACTCAAGCAAGACAAAGTTTATAAGTGCAAACCTCAAAACAACGCAAGGCGAGCAGTTAAAAGGCGTAGAAACCTCTTTCATAAAAGAAGAAAATGGTAACAAATACGGTATTATCGGCCTGTCACCTCTGGATTTAAAGACAGTAGTCCTTCCCGAGAGGATTTCAGACATTAATGTGCAAAACTTTGAACAAACGGTAAAAAGCACACAAATTGAAATTGACAAAATGAAGGCGCAAGGCGTAAATAAGATAATTATTCTGTCACATATCGGCAAAGATATGGATGAAAAACTTGCACGCGCTCTGGATGGCGTTGATATTATCGTAGGCGGGCACTCTCATGATAAAATTGAAGACATAAAAGAGGGTGAAAGCCTTGTCAGAAGCAAGTCGGGCGAACCTGTAGTCATATTGCAAACAGGTCAAAATGCCGAAAATTACGGTATTTTAAATGCCGAATTTGATATAAACGGTATTTTA
>ERZ1643249.1170-NODE-1170-length-26815-cov-14.878401_pt1 | contig 26815 bp, 32 predicted proteins | sample MGYA00579263_ERZ1643249 | MGnify/ENA primary metagenome ERZ1643249 (study PRJEB29033, sample SAMEA4952264) | chicken gut metagenome | biome: Broiler Chicken; feature: Gastrointestinal Tract; material: Caecum | place: Ireland | collected 2018 | study: Broiler...
CCTTGCATATATGCTGCATATGGCTCTCTCATTGGAGAATCTGCTGAAAGTTCTATTGACGCACCTTCCATAAAAGTTCCAGCTGCCATGATAACTTCATCTGAATATCCTGGCATATTCCAAGGCATAGGAACTACATTACTATCCACTGGAGATGCATATTGTATACCTTGAATAAATTTTATAAGCTTGTTTTTATCATGAAAATTAATAATTTGTACGATGTCACTACGTTTATCTTCAGCTTGAGGAAATACATCAAATCCTAAATTTTCAAGTAATTTTGCGGCAAATACCATTGCTTTTAAAGCTGATGCTACAACAGTTGGTGCCATAAAAAATCCTTGTATTATATTTTGATTTTGTCCAAGTGTTGCACCATTTTCTTTTCCAAGTCCTGGGCAATATAATTCTTGTACAATATCTTCTATTAAATCTTTTCTACCACATACATATCCACCCATCTCACAAAGACCGCCACCAGCATTTTTTATTAAACTTCCGCAACATATATCTGCTCCAACTGCTGTTGGTTCTTTTTCTTCAGTAAATTCTCCATAACAGTTATCTACAAAAATAATTACATCTTTATCTACTGTTCTTATTTCTTTTATAACCTCTTCAATTTGAGATATAAGTAGTGCTTTTCTTACTGCATATCCTCTAGATCTTTGTATGTGAACAAGCTTTACTTTATGATTTTTTAAATATTCTTTTATTTCTTCTATTTTAAAATTATCATTTTCATCTAAATCTATTTGTGAATATTTAATTCCTTGATTTATTAAAGAATTTTTATTTTCTTCAAGTCCAATTACTGTGCATAAAGTATCATATGGCATACCAGATATAGCAAGCATTTCGTCTCCGTATCTTAAAATTCCTTTTAATGCTGTTGCTATAGTATGAGTTCCACTTACAAATTGTACTCTTACTAAAGCATCCTGTGCACCAAATACTTCTGCATAAACCTTTTCAATTGCTTCTCTTCCTACATCTCCATGTCCATAGCCTGTAGTTTTTGAAAAATGTACCTGTCCAATTGGAACATTTTGAAAAGCTTTTAATACCCTAGCTTGATTATATAACGCTGTTTCTTCAATTTGTTTAAAAATATCTTTTATTTCCTCTTCAGATTTTCTAGATATTTCTTCTAATTTTGGACTAATATTAAATAGTCTATATGCACTTTCCATTTCTTTATCACCGTACTTATTATACCACATACATAAGTCAAAATAAACATATTATGTCTATTTTCACCAAAAATTCATTACTTACATATAGTTTTCAAAAAAGTCACAAACATATAAAAAAAGTAAAGAAATTTTTAATTTCTTTACTTTTTTACTTATTCTTCTTCGTCTTCTTCAATTCCCTGTTGTTTTAAAAATTGTGAATATACTTTCTTGGATAGTTCTTCATCTACTACTGTATCGTATACTTCTTCACCATTTTCTTCTTTAATTTCTAAAATAACAACATCAATTTCATCACTTTCTTCTTCCTTTACTTCAGATAAAATTAAAAAAGATCTTTCATCTAGTACTACAACATCTAGTTTTTCAAAAGTAACATCTTTTCCATTTTCATCTGTTAGAACGATTATTGGTAGAGAGCTGTCATCATGATCATGATCATGATCATGTCCACATCCACCGCAAGTTCCGCATGAACCACCACATCCTAAAGATTCTTCTTGTTTATCCATTTAATTTCCTCCTTTAAAGTATATTTATATATTTTTATACACTATCTAGATAGCATATTCAAATATCCTTCTAATATATAAGTAGCTGCCAATCTATCCGCCACTCTATTTTTTTCTTTTTGAGATATTTTCATCTCTTTCATAGTTTTATATGCAGAAACTGTAGTAAGTCTTTCATCCCATTTGTGTACTGTAAGTCCAATCTCTTCTAGTTTAGGAATAAGACTGTCTATCTTTTCTGTCTTATCAGATTTGGTTCCATTCATATTTTTAGGATATCCAATAACTACCTCTTCAAAATCATATTTTTTCTGAAGCTCTCTTATACCACTAATAAATTTCTTATCACTTCCATTTATTACTAATGTATCAAGACCTTGAGCAGTTATTCTTAAAGAATCAGAGATAGCAAGACCAACTCTTACATCTCCATAATCTATTCCTAATATTCTTTTCATATTTCACCTATAAATCTAAATATTTTTTTATCATTTCTTGCAATAAATCATCTCTTTCAATTTTACAAATTAAAGCTCTTGCATTTTGATGAGATGTTATATAAGTTGGGTCTCCAGATAAAATATATCCAATTATCTGACTAGTTGGCTCATATCCTTTGTCTTTTAAAGCTGCTACAACTTTCTCCATAATTTCCTTTACTCTTTTTGATTCATCCCTTTGTGGTTTAAAAACTGTTGTATTTTGATCCATAATATCACACTCCTTAAAAATATCTAATCAAAATTTATTGTTTTTTTCTAAACAAACCAAATCTTTTTTGTCCTTTACTACTTTCTTGCGTATAATGTTTTTCTTCAACACTTACTTTACCTTTTGTAGGATATATAGTATTTATTATCTGATTTAAATTATCCTGAAATTCTTTAGTAAAGCTTGAAAATTTATTTGAATACTTATATACCATTTCTATATATTTTTTATAGTTTTCTACATCAAATGGCAATATAAAATATTGTACTCTTTTAGGATTAAATAATTCATCAAACATTTTCAAATCATAACTTGTATATGTTGCAATACCATCAATTATATCTTTGGAAGATAAACTACATTCAACATATTTATTTATTATTATTTTTATTTTTTCCATGCCTATACCACGTTGTTTTAATTCTCTTAAAAACATTGTTATTTGACTTATATTTAATACATTCATGTCCTGTACTATATATATGTCTTGAGCTAATCTAAAATAATCAAGTGGTGTGCTAAAATCCGCATCTATTAATACAACATTATTATTTTTAGAAACTGTATCTATTAATAAATTAGGATTATATGATTTTCTATCTTCTCCAGGTACAGCTGTATATATACTTAACTTTTCATATACTAATGGTTCATTTTTGCCGCTAGATGCATATCTAAGACTTTCTCCAGCAATATTTCTTTTTCCAGTATTATCATATGTATAAATTGTATACATATCCCTTTTTCTTGACATATCAACTATTGCTGTTTTTACACCTTTTTTTGCTAAATATGTACCTATTGCATTTATACAAAACGTAGTGCCAGCTTTAGGTGCGCCAACGAAACATACTGTTTTTTTATAATCCTCTGGAACGTCATAATATTTTTTTACTACTTCTACTTCCTTTACTTGTGTTATTACTTTTGGAACTTCTTTTTCTACTACTTTTTCTACTATTTTTTCTTTTGCAGGTTCTTTTACAACTATTTGTTTTACGATTTCTTTTCCATTTTGTATCTCATAATTTGAATTATTTTTGCTTTTGTCTACAATTGGTTTTTGTGGAGTTGCTTCAGCTTGCTGCACTGCAGAAATATTATTACTTTCTAAAATGCTTTTATATGAATCACTATTTTGTGATAAATAGTCTTTTACATCCTTTGGAAGCCAGTTAATAATAACTCCCATCTGTTCTGTTGTATATTGAGATACAATTCTATCAAATATTTCATTATATCTACTAGTATCACCATTTAGATTTTTATAATATGCTATTATTCTTCTTAATTCTATTTCACTAACTTCTGAAGTATTATATACACTGTTAGGATCAAAATTATCATAATATTTTTTTGCATCTCTTTTACTTGTAGGACTATTTATTGCTTCACAAACTTTTCTTATTGTTCTGTCAGAGCCTGTTAAAGTTGTATATACTCCTAAGAAAAATAATCTAGCTAAAAAACTATCTCCTAATTTTCTCCTATCAGATGCAACATAAATTAAATCTCTAGCTTCAAAATCATTAGTTACTTTATCTATATATTCAAATAATTGTTTATCTGCTTCCGCGTAACTTTTAGTAGGCAGTTTTTCTAATTCTTCACTTAGAACAGCTCTATCATATTGACCAGTAGATATTTCTTTACTAAACTGTCCAAAATAAAAAGCCATTTTATATTCTAATTTTTCCTTATATTTTTCCTCATAATGTCTTGCAATATCTTTAACTGTCTGCTCGTTACTCATTCCAAAAAGTACTTTCATATTCTCTTCCCTTCTAATTAATTTATTTTAAGGTTATATTACTATAATATTTATTATATAATTATAAATGCATATACTAATGGTAAACATTGTACTACTACCATAAAGACAGCAATGCCCATTACCATATTTTGACCTTGTATCTTAGAAGCTAAAACTTCAGATCCAACTACATAATATTTATATAAAGCAAATATTAAAAATAGTATAACAAAAGGCCATGAGTATTTTTGTATCATTACTAAAATATTTAAAGCACCATCTAAAATTTGGTCATTTGTGACTGTGTTACTTGCAGCGAACACAAATTCATTAACTATAGCTAAAAGTGCAGAAACAATTAATAATGAAATAATTGGTTTTTTATATGCCATATTGATTACCTCACTTATTAAAATAATTAAACTTATACATTTATAATTATATTATAAATAAAGTTAAATATCAAGTAATAGATACTAAAAAGTAAGAAAATGATTTGTTTTACATAAAAAATTCAAAAGTAAATTTTTACTTTTGAATCTAATATTCTAAAAACTTATCTTTTTCTGCATTTTTCTAAATTTTCTTTTGCCTTGTTTTATTATATCACAAAACATTTCATTTTTAATTACACCTAAACATGTTCCAGCTACCATTCCTATTATTGTTCCTTTTATAAATTCCATTTTATCATTCTCCTTTCTTATAATTATTATTCTCATTTTTAATATTAATTAAACTAGTAATTATTTCATATATACCAATAATTAGCATAAACATATAAAAAAATTTTTTTATTTGTTCCGAATTAATATATTTATTTAAAATCATTCCTAAAATACATCCAATAATAATAAAAAATAACGATTTAAAATATTTTTTATCAAATATTTTCTTATTTTTTAAGTTTTTAAATATAATAAATATTCCAACTGAAATAAATAATATTAAATTATATGTTCTTGCTTGATCAATATTTAAAAGTTCAAATAATAATGAAAGAATTATAAAAGACGATCCTCCTCCAATACCCATTCCTGATAGAAAAGAAGAAAGACATGCTATAAAATATATCATTTTAACCTCCATAAGCTATAAAAGCTTAAAATAAAAAGGAATAATCCAGATATTAAGTTTAAAATATTATTATTCATTTTTTTCATTACAACATTTCCTAAATATCCAAAAATTAATGATATAACCACAAAAATTAAGCAAGTAATAAGATTAATATCTGATTTTGAAAAAAAATAAATAAATGTAGGAATTGAAATTATTGGCATTACACTTAGGGAAAATTCTCTTGATTTTTTAGTGTCTTGTTTTAAGATATAAATTAAATAAAATATTAATATTTGTCCTGCTCCTGAAGAGAAAAGTCCATTCAATATTCCTACAATAATGTATACAATAACTTCCATATTTATATTATTTGTAAAAAAAATAAATTTATAAAAATAAAAAGCACATAAGTGCTTTTTATTTTACATATTCTTTATATTTATTATACTGAGAAAGTCTACATTCAATATCTATCAAAGTACCATTTTCTGTATATTCTGTATTAAGTACATTAGCATTATCCATTAAATACGATAAAACACTACCTTCAGAAAACGGAATAAGCATATTACATCTTTTATAATTTTTAAATAATCTATCGACTATCATATCTATAAGTTCATTCATTCCTCTTTTTTGTTTAATAGATAAATATATCTCATTTTCATCTATTAAAGGAAGCTTATCTAACATAAGTTCAGATTTGTTATACACATATATAATTGGTATATCTATAACTCCCAATTTTTCTAACGTTTGCTTTGTAACTTGAATATGATCATAAAAATTAGGATCTGAATAGTCTATTACTTCTAAAAGTAAGTCTGCATTTTTTATTTCTTCAAGAGTTGATCTAAAAGCTTTTACCAAATCATGTGGTAAATCGCTTATAAATCCTACAGTATCAGATAGCAAAAATTTTCTATTATCTTCTAATTCTATTTTTCTAACTGATGTTTCTAGAGTTGCAAATAACATATCTTTTTCTATGACTCTCTTTTCATCATCTTTTACAAACCTATCAATCATATAATTCATTAAACTAGATTTTCCAGCATTAGTATATCCAACTAAAGATACTAAAGGAATATCTGATTCTTCTCTTCTTTTTCTTTGTACTTCTCTATCTTTAGATAATTCTTCCAATTCTTTTTTTAACTCTGTAAGTTTTGACTCTATTCTTCTTCTGTCTAATTCTAATTTTTTTTCTCCAGCACCTTTATTACTAAGCCCTGCGCCTGCTCCTTGTCTTCCAAGATTAGTACGCATTCCAACAAGTCTTGGTAACATATACTCAAGTCTTGCGACTTCTACCTGCAATTTTGCCTCTTTAGTTCTTGCTCTTTTGGAAAATATTTCAAGTATTAAAGATGTCTTGTCTAACACACTACAATTTATAATATCTTGTAAATTTCTAAGTTGTGTTGGAGATAATTCATTATTAAAAATTACTAAATCTACATTTAAAGTATCTGCTATTTTAGATATTTCTTCTGCTTTTCCTTTACCTATATATAATGCTCTATTTATTTCAAATAAATTTTGTATTTCTCTTGATACTACATCTATTTCACATGCATTTGCTAGTCTTTCAAGCTCATCCATTTTTTCATCAAAATCTTTTTCAAAATCTATATTAGCACCAACTAACAAAGCTTTTTGTCTTTCCTGCTCCATATAATCACCTGAAAATATTATAACATATGAAGTAAAAAAAAGATAGGTAAAAAACTACCTATCTTAAATATTATTTACCATATTCTTGTTATAGTATTATTATATATAGTACATATATCGTGGTTATTTCCATCAGTATCAACTCCAACAATTGTACGTAATTGACGTCCTTGTCCATCAGTTAAAGTTGTAACAAACAATCTACAAATGTTAGAAACAGAATCTATTTTAGTCATATTATTATCTCTTCCAAAAAGGTTGATATATACATTTCCTGATTCACCTAAAAGACATGTTGCTATATTTGATCCTTGTCCTATCCAAGTTCTAACAGCGTCCACTACATTTTCATCAATAGTATATGTATATTCTTCATTACTATTTGACGAAAAATTCGCAGTATTTTCTTTTACATAACAGTATCCTGTATCTGTGTAACAAGTATATCCATCATAAGATAAGTTTTCGCCATTATAAGTTGAACCTTTTTCATAATCAAATTTTGGTATAATTAATTTTTCAACAGTTTGAACTTCATTTTGAGTCCCATCTGCTTCTCCTCCTTGACCTAATTGTGTCTGAATTTCCTGATTTTCATTAGTCAAAGATTCAACCTGAGCTATTAATTCATTTATCTTTTCATCAGAATTTAAAAACTTGTACCCAAAGAAGAAAGATAAAGCTCCTAAAAATACAATTACTACTATTAAAATTATCACGGTTACTTTACTTTTCATATATAAAACCTCCTACATAAATAGTAGTATAAATTATATAATAATAGCAATAAAAAAATAGCAAAAAAAATCTAGCAAATATTATTTACTAGATTTTGGATACCATATATTAATTTCTTCATTACTTAATACTTTTTGTGGGTTTTCATATATTATCTTTTCATATATATCATCATCATTTATTACTTTTTTTATCTTTTTTATTGCCTTATCATACACATCATACACAGTGTTATTATGTGAATCTGTTGCTAAAAAATGTACCATATTATTTTTTAACATCTTTTCTATATTCTTCTTTGCATCTTTTCCATACTTTCCAGTAATACTTCCAATATTACTTTGAAGTAATATACCAGATTCTATAAGATTTATTAATGATTTAAAATTTTTTGTAACAAAATCATATCTTTCTGGATGAGCTAAAATAGGTGTAAAACCTGCATCTTGTAATTTATTAAACTCATCATATACATTCATTGGAATAATACTATTAAAAAGAGGTAATTCAACAAGTACATATCTTGAATTTGCAAGTGTACTTACTTTCTTTTCTTTTATTAGCTTAACAATATCATTTGTAAAAAATATTTCATTTCCTTCATAAACTTTTACATTTATATTTTCAATCTCAAACATCTCATTTAATTTTTTTATGTTATTAATAAAAGTCTTGTTCTCAATTTCATTATCATGAATTATATAATGAGATGTTGCAAAAATCCCATCATAACCTAATTTTTCTGCTTTTTTAGCCATATCTAACGATGCATTTATATCTGTTGCACCATCATCTGTATATGGTAATATATGACAATGTATATCTAACATATAATCTCCTTTCAAAAAAATAAAGTAAGTAAAAATACTTACTTTACTTATAATTATTTTTCAAGAACATATTTTTGATAAGATTTTGAATATTCTCTTCTTCTATCTGTTGCTATCTGATTTAATATAATTCCAGGTATTTTTCCGCCAACAGCTTCAATAGCTTTTTTAGTATTTAATAATAATTCTTTTTTAGTCTTTCTAGAACAAGCTACTAAAAACATATAATCTACTTTTTTTGCGTAAATTAAAGCATCTGTTATTATGGAAGCTGGCGGAGTATCTATAATAATCAAATCAAACTCCTTCTTTAACAATTCAAGTAAAAAATCTATATTTGCTGTTCCTAATAGTTCAGAAGGATTAAAAGGTACTGGTCCTGAAGTTAAAAGATATACGTTATTTATTTGTGTATCTTGTATTTTTATTTTTAGATCTTCTTCTATTTTTTCAACTTTTTCTTTTTCCATTTTTCCTCTTAATTCTTTTAATAAATCAGAAAAACCTGTTCTATTAGATTTTTTAAATATTCTATGTTGTCTACCTTTTCTTAAATCAGAATCAATTATTAATACCTTTTTTCCATATTGTGCACAAGAAATAGCTAAATTAGCACTTACCCAGCTTTTTCCTTCACCAGTATTTGTACTAGTTATGCATATTACTTTACCACTATCATCTTCAAATAAGTATAATAAGTTAGTTCTAAATAATCTAAAAGATTCTGATATAGGTGAACGTGGGAAATCATTTACAACTATTTCACTCTTTTCCATTTTAATAGTCCTCCTTCTTCATTATCTTCTAATTTAGGAATTGATGCAATTACAGGTATATTTACTAATGCTTCAATGTCTTTTTCATCTTTTACTGTATCATCAAAATAAACAATTAAAAATACAACACCACAAGATAATATCAAACCAACCATAGCAAATATTACTATATTTTTTACTGTTCCTATATTATAAGGTAAGCTACTTGGTTCTGCAATATCTATTATAGATAAGTTATCTATTTTATATATTTGATTTACTTTCTCTCTAAATACTTCTGCTAAAGAATTAGCTATATCTGCACTAAGTTTTGAATCCTCATTAGATACAGTTATCTCTATTAACTCAGTATCATCTTTTGATGTTACTGTTACATTAGAAATAAATTCATCAACACTCATATTTAATCCTAGAGTATTTATTACTTCTTTTGCAATAGTCTTACTTTTAATTATTACACTATATGTTGATACAAGTTTTGAGTTTAAAGTTACATCATTTTGTGTTATTGCTTCACTATCTATATTTCCATTTATTTGAGTATTTGTAGTATTATCTGTTGACTTTGAAAGAACAAATGTAGTACTTGCTCTATACATAGGCGTTACCAAAAACTTAGAATAAATTAGACCTGCTACCGCAAATATTATTACAGTTGCTATTATATATTTTAATTTTTTCTTTAGAGCATATAATATCTCAATTATATCTAACTCTTCCATTTTTTCCTCCCTTAAAACACGTAAAAATATTATATCATACATTACATAAAAATGCAATCTTTATTATATATTTTATAAAAAAATATCTTAAGTTTTACCTTAAGATACATTTTATTTGTTTAAAATAACTTCTACAATTTCTGGTCTATTAAACATTCTAATTGGAATTGACGCATTTCCCATACCTGAACTTGTAACTATTGTAGTGCTATCTTCTTCTACTTTTCCATAAGAATATTTAGGAAAAAATTTTCTCCTTGGAGATAAAAGACACATCTTTCCAAAACGTATAAGACCTCCATGAACATGACCAGAAAATACTAAATCAACTCCTAATTCTTTATATAACTTAAAATTTTCGGGATCATGAGCTATTAAAATATTAAATTTTGTACTATCTATATTTTTTAATTTATCATACATATAGGTAATATACTTATTTTTTCTATCTAATGTTAATTTTTTTGGTTGCATGTTTTCTCTAAATTTTAATGCATTAATTACTATTTCATCTTTATTTTTAACTAGTTTCTCTTTTCCATTTATAATTACATGAACACCTAATTTTTTTAATTTTTCTAAATATTCTTTATATTTAACATACCCTAATTTTCTCTCATGATTTCCTATAGAATAGTATACAGGATAATTTAGATATATATCTTTATACATATTAATAAATCTATCAATATTTTTTTCTCTTTTATCTACTATATCTCCACTCATTAATACTACATCTGGATTTATTTTATTTATTTTTTGTATAACTTTTTCGTTATTTTTTCCAAATATTTTACTATGTACATCACTTATATGAACTATCTTAAATCCATCAAATTCATTAGGTATTTTTTTATTTTTAATATTATACTTTTTTATAATTAGACAATTATTACTAATATATACTAAAGTATATATTAGTAATATAACTATTAGTAATAAACTAATATATATCATTTTATCACCTACTAAAATTATAAACTATTTTTCTTATTAAAACAATAAAATAGATAAATGATGTTAAGTCATTTATCTATTTTATATCAAACATCCATAACTTTTTTAGCAAATTTTTCCCCAATATCTTTTAATTGTTCAATATCGAATTCAGAAGGATTAAGCTTTATTCTAATAGGTTCAAAAGGTACATTAAATTTTAGCATTTTAAAGCATGTCATTATATTAAGTGGCGCTTCGCCACTCCAAGCATACGACCCGAAAGATAAAGCATACATTCCTTTATTTATTACTGGGTTTAATATTGTCATAGCTTCATATATTTGAGGCAAAGTATCAGATAATATTGTAGGAGAACCAAACATAATACCATTAGATGTAGAAATATCATATTGTGCTTGTTTCATATCTGCTACTTGTAAATCGTATTCTTTTACTTCGACATTACATCTTCTTGCTCCATCTGCAAGAGCTTGTGCCATTTTCTTAGTATATCCATATGAAGAAACATAGCATATTGTAATTTTCATTTTTTCTGGCTCTTCTACATTACACCACTGTTTATACATTTGAATATACTTATCTATATCTTTTCGTATAATAAGACCATGCCCTGGACATATGTATTCTAAAGGTATAAGAGAAATTTTATTTAATGCATTCATCAGAAAAGGATTTTTAAAAGGTCCAAGTATATTATCAAAATAATATTTATATTGTTCCACTATTACATTATTTGTTAATACTTCATCTGGCTCTTCTAAATCATTGTATAATTTTTCACTTGCATAGTGTAACCCAAAAGAATCACATGTAAATAGCATTTTATCTTCTTTTAAATATGTATACATTGAATCAGGCCAATGTAACATTGGAAAAGCAAAAAATTTTAATTCTTTATCTCCAAGTTCTATACTATCATTTGCAGTTAAAACATTAGATTTAAAATCAAAATTAATTATATTTCTTACAAAGTCAATTGCCATCTTTGTACCACATACTTCAATATTAGGATTTATTTTTAACAATCTTTCTATTGATCCTGAATGATCTGGTTCACTATGATTTACAATCAAATAGTCTACATTTTCTATTTTTACATATTTTTCTATATTATTTATATATTCATCCACAAATTGATTTTTAACAGTATCAATTAAAGCAACCTTTTGACTACCTTTCACAAGATATGCATTGTATGATGTTCCATAATCTGCTCTCATAATAACGTCAAACACCTTAATTTCTTTATCTAATACGCCAACATAATATACATTATTCTTTATTTCCATTTTAACTTTCCTTTCTATACTAATTTAATACTTAGTTTTACTGGATGATGATCACTATACGAAAAATTGTTTTCTATAGTTTCAACACTTTCACATTCAACATTAGGACTTAATATATATCCATCAATTATATATAATTGCGTATTTTCATAAGTTCCACTATATTCCTCATTTAACAATCTAGCAGTAGGTCTTTCATAATCTACAGCATATTTCCATCCATCTGGCAAATAATTATCTTGTATTTGTATAGGTACATAATTATCATCATCTATGATAGGAAATTTTTCTAGATCAACTCCTGGAAAAGTTTGATTAAAATCTCCTCCCGCAATAACATAGTTGCCTTTTTGATATTCTTCTGTCATGAGATTTATCAATACATCTAGTTGTTCTGTTTTTCCATCTTCTGCTCCATATGCATCCAAATGAACATTATATATTACAAGCTCTTTATCACTTCCATCTATAATTATTCTTTGTTCAAGTAAACAATTTTTATACATAACTGCTCTTTTAGGCCAACTATATGCACTTGGAAGAGAAATTCTTGTTGATTCTTTAACGTTATATTTATTCAAAGTTGCCACGCCACTTTCGACATGACCGACAGTATTAAATATTGGATATGGTATATATAATGAATTAAACATATATGCAAAACTAGAAGTTCCAGAAAAATCTTCCTTAATTCCATTATACTCATTTATATTATATGATCTTTTTGCTTTTGTATCTACTTCTTGAAATAAATATATATCTGCATCTTGAATTTGCATAAAATTCTTAATTGCAGCTAAATTTTTAGTAACATTAGTAGCATTCTGAGGTCTTACACTTTTTCCTCCATCCATAAAGAAATCTTGAGTATTATCTAATGATAAATATCCTAAATTATATGTTATAATCTTAGCTGTTTCACCTATTTTTAATGTCTTTGTAGATTCTCCTTCGATTTGCAAACTTTCTCTATCTTCTGGAAAATATTCTGAAAAAGCTAATATTAGAAAACCTATTAAAAATATAATTATTATTACAATAATAATGCCTATTAAAACTTTAGACCATGTCCTTGGCATAAAATCATCCTCCAAGTCCAATTATATAATATAAATCCCCTAAAAACAACATTTTTTTACTAAATTCTAAATATTATATACCAGTCACTGGTAAAGTATTATTTATATCTATATTGTCATTTAATATTTCTACTAACACAACTTCATTATCTTTTCCAATATTTACTTCAACAAGCTCATCTAGTACTTTATATCCCTCTTTAGTTTTATATTCTTTTATATAATATTTTCCTAAAGGAATATCATCAGTACACACAACACCTTTTTCATCTGTAGTTAATTCATCTACTACATTCATATTTTGATCATAAATATAAAAAGATACATCACTAAGTGGCATATTTTCATCTATTTTTGTAATTTCATTATACTCTTTACTTTTCTTTACAATTCTTATTTTTCCCTTTTTCTCTTCATTTAAAATTTCTATCTTTTTGTAGTCATTAGTGTTTATCTCAAATTCATATATTTTAGTACTTTCTCTATAATTTTCTAAACTCTTTTTCTCTTTTACATAAATTTTTTGTTTTGAATTATTATATAACTTATATATAATTTCACCATTTTCATCTGTATAGTAATCTTCATAATTTTCACCATCAAGACTTATACCAAACATTACATTTTTTAAAGGTTGATTGGTATCTTTATCTTTTTTTATTATAATTACTTGACTTTCTGTATTATTAAACTTAATATTTTTATTAATACTAGTTAAAAATTCACTTTTTAATGTTAATGCTATATTTTGATAATCTTTCAATGTGGATACCCCAAATAGTGCAGCATTTTCTTTAGCTTTTATATCAATTTTAAGATTTACTTCATACTCATTTTCCACTTCTTCTACTGGTATACATATATTATACTTTCCATTATTATTTACTATTTTTACTTTTTTATCATTACACAGCACATTTAATTCTAATATATTATTAGTTTTAGTTAAATCTAATGTTTTTATATAGTACTTTTTATTATCTATACTACTTACAAATTGTTCTGATATCTCTTCATTTAATTCAATGTTACTGTTTTTTTGTGAAATTCCATTATTATATATTTTACTAATAGCATTAACAACACATTCATATTCTTTATTAAATGGTTCTATATATTGCAGTTCTAATCTATATATATATGACCATATTGCAAATTGAGATGCAAATCTTGCTTGACTCTGGTTTTTAACACCCAATTCTTCTATTGATTTATACGGGTAGCAATTTAAAATTATATTATTTAATACCTCATCATTTATTTTTTCTTTAACATTTACTGTGTATCCATTTTCACTTGCCTCTGCTCCTTTTTTACCTAATTCTAAGCAATAAGCAGAATATTCGACACCATCTTTTATATAATAATATTCATAATTTGCCTGAGGTTTACCCATATATGATATATATCTATCAGGATCTTTAAAACATAAAATTGTATAATCTCCATAAGTAATACTTTCATTTTGTATCGCAAAAACATTACTAAAGCTATTAATTGTGCATAAAAAAATTAGTACAAATACCTTTATTCTACGAATTTGATTTTGCCTTATTAAAGCATTTATTTTTCTATTACACTTTTGTATTTTTGAAAAAATTTCACTCTTATATTTATATATTCTCATTAAATTCCTCCTCACATACTGCCTGTATACAAAGCCTAAAATTTGGAGATGAATTTATACATGTTATTAAAGTTAAAGTATCATTATCTGTAAAATCTAAATATGAGAAATCATTATAATTTATAATTTTCTTTTTTGCTACGGAATACACCTTATTATTACCATTGTATGAATAGTATATTTTATCCCCCACATCTAAAAGATTAATATCTTTAAAATAATTATTTGAATACCCATTATTGTGTGCTGCTAAACACACATTTCCTTCCAATATAGAAGAATTAGGAAAATGACCGATATAATTTTCTAATACACTAGTACTTACACTTTCTTTTATTTTTACTTTTTCTAAATTTATTTTGGGAATTGTTATAGACCAAAAATTTTCATGAATAAAAACTGTTTCATTTTGACATAAGTTTAAATTATTAAGATTAAGTTCGGAATCAACTCTTACGTTTATTTTAGGTTTATATATTAAACTCATATATGTTATTACAAATAAAGTTATTAACTTTAAGCACAAAATTTTCACCTCCAACTTTTTAGGTAACTAAATTATATAACTCATCACTTTAAATGTCAAAACATTTTGATCTAAAAATTACGACAAAAAAATAAAAGATGATAAAAAAATTTATCATCTTAAAATATTAAAAATATAAGTCCAAAAAACATAATTCCAATAATTATTGCAACTATAACAGAACCAATTGCTCCTAATATGCTTATTATTCCTAAAAATAACATAGCAATAACATATCCTATAGCACCCGTTATTATACCACCTATAAAGCCAGATAAAAGTCCAAAAATAGAACCTGTAGCTATTAAATTAATTACTGCACATATACCTGCATAAATTAATACGGATTTTACAAATCCTATCTCTTGTGCTATTTTTAGTAAAACAACTACGAAAATTAACATTAAAATTAAATTTAACATAACACCACCACCTCAAAAAATTTTTTTAAGTTTATATTATATAGTATATTATTATTATATCATGATATTTAAAATTTAGCTATACTTTAACTTATATTTACATAAAAATAGTAGTGCATTAATCTAAACTTAATTTGCACTACTATCTTCCGTTTTTACCAAATCCTTTATTACATTATAATATTTTTCATCTTCATCCCAAAAAATATCATCGCCAACTAACATATATGCTCTTAGCAAAAATTCTCTTGCCTGATTATTGTCTTGTGTTTCTACCAATGACTGTCCAAGTCTAAATAACACATATGGATTGCTAACTCCATTAGGACAATTTTTTGCTTCAAAAAAATAATCCCTTGCCATTTCATATTGTTTATTCTTAAAAAATAAATCACCTATAGATACAAATATCCATGTCGCTGTTTCATACGAAGTCTTAGGATTAGGAATAATATCTAATGCCTCTTTATATTTTCTATATGCATCTTTAATATTTCCTTCTTCTAAGAAATCATCAGCAGCTCTACAGATTCTTTCTATATCTTCTGTATAGCTTTTATTAAGCTGCATAATCTCCCTCCACAAAATATGAATTCAAATAAAATTATAACAAAAAAAATTTTATATGTATACATTTTTTTACAAATTTTTAAAAATATTTTTTTTGACTTTAATATTTGTATATGTTATAATTCTTGTATTGAGGAAGGGTAGTATTATGGAAGAAGAAAAATTAGTAAGAAACTTAAGTTTAACAAAAAAAGGAAAATACACTGCTTGGACAAATACTGGTATGTCTACATCAAAGAAAAACATATTTGGATATGGTGAGACAATATGTGATGCATCAGGTAAACCTACAAAAATCATTAGAACTATTAAGACATATAGCTGTTATAGACGACTTGCAAGAATATCTCCAAAAAGTATGCTTATACGTGCCATGGCAGATGAAAGTGGAACAACTGTTAAACTTTTTAAAGTTATAAATATTGATGAAAATAATCACAAAATATTTTTTAAATTAGTAGCAATATTAAAAGATAAAAAATGGAATGACAATTCTTATGTTGAAAAATATAAAACAGGTATATATTCAGCTTCAAAAAGAGCTAGAAAGTATTACAAAATAAGGCTTAATAAACAAAATAATATCTCAAAACATAATTAGTTTTGAGATATTATTTTACATTAATTGTTAAATAGTTTGAAACCTCATCAGAAGTATCAAATTTTATCGATATATTATTATATTCTAACTCATTATATTGTGCATTGCCTCTTAAAGTATAATATCTGTATCTATATCCTGTATCTGTTCTTGTACTAGAAGATCTTGTCCTTAAAAATACAAAATATTCTCCTTTTTCCAATTCATTTAAATCTATATTGCTAATCTCATCATCTTCAATAATAGTAGAAAAATCTATTCCTTCCATAGAAATTAAATAATCTGTATCAAATTCATATTTATCTCCATCTTTATCTTTTAGTACTATTTGTATGTTTTGTAAATTACTGATCATAGAATCCGTTACATTTTCTTTTAATTCTCCTTCTATTATCAATCTATTTTCATCTAACTCAAATCTATTAATATCACATATCTGCCTTTCAATAGAAGTAGCCATTTTTTCTATAGAGCTTGCTCCTTGTTCTTCTTTTCTTTTATTATGATTATTTGTAAATAAAACACCACATATAATTACAATAAAAACACTAAGTACTAAAAAAAATAATATAATTCCTCTGTTTTGATCCTGTCTTCCTAAGTAATTATTAGTTTTCAAATTATTATTCCTCCTCCATATTATAATCTTTTACTTTTTTTATCAGCTCTTTTTTTTCACTTTCAGATATAAATGCTGCATTTATAGAATTTATATTCATTTTTATTATATCTTCAATAGTTAATTTAGTATTTTCAATTAAATTCTCATATTCCTTTTCAAGAGTTGTATTAGAAACAGTCATATTATCTGTATTAATTGTAGTTTTTACACCATTAAAATATAATCTAGATATTGGATGAGATTCATAACTATTACATATACAAGTTTGTATATTACTAGTTGGGCAAACCTCCAATGTAATTTCATTGTCTTTTATATTTTCTATTACATTTTCATCTTCAATAGCTCTTACACCATGTCCCAATCTTTTAGCTCCAAAATCTATTGCACTTTTTATACTCTCTATTCCATCTGCTTCTCCAGCATGTATTGTAAATGGTATATCATTATCTTTTATATATTTAAACATTTTTTCATATGTACAAGTTTTAAAAACAGCTTCTGCTCCAGCTAAATCTAAAGCACATACTCCTTTATTTAAGTATTTTTTTGCTAATTTAATTGTTTCCATATTTGCATTCTCATTATCTTTTCCACGCATTATACATAAAATAACATTAGATTTTATATCTACTTTATTTTTAGCTTCTATTACTGTTTGTACAACTTCATCTTGAGTAAGTCCACCTTTAGTGTGAAACTGCGGCGCAAATCTTATTTCAACATATATAACATTTTGCTTTTTTAGTTGCTCTAAAAGATTATATACCGCACTTTCTAACTCTTGCTTAGTTTGCATAATACTTATTGGAAAATCAAATTTAGTAAGATAGTCATTTAAATTATGACATTTTTCATCAGCTACCATTTTATTTTTTATTTCTTCATCAGATAAATTATATTTATTTTTTATATAATCTACATTTAAAGAACCGTCCAAATGTAGATGTAGCTCTACTTTTGGCATTTTTTTTATAAATTTTAATACTTTTTTCTCCATTTTACCCCTCTTTTTTCTAGTATATTTTAGCATACACTTAGATATATTACAATTACTTTTATTAAATTTTCACAATTTTAATATAACAAGCTTATTTTAATTATTATCAAACATAAATATGTAATCTTTTATCTTTTAATATTCTTTTTTAAAAGCTTTTGAACTTTAGTTTCTATTCTAGATACATAAGAACGAGATATTCCTAATTCATCTGCTAGCTCTTGCTGTGTCATAGAGTTTGAGCCATCTAAACCGTATCTTTTATTCATAATATATTTTTCCCTTTTACTAAGTTTTTTATCTATAAATTCTAAAACTTGCTTTAAAACAGATTTATCATGAATATCATCTACTGCATCCTTTTCTTTTAAAATAAGTGTATCTATAAGCTCCATGTCATTTCCATCTTTATCTGTTCCTATAACTTGATTCATAGATACTTCTGCTTTTTGTTTTTTAGAAGTTCTTATATACATTAAAATTTCATTTTCTATACATCTTGATGCATATGTACTGATTTTAAATCCTTTATTATCTTTAAAACTATCAATAGCCTTTATTAATCCTATTGTGCCTATTGATGTAAAATCTTCTAATTCTTGCTCATTTGTGGTATATTTTTTAGCTATATGTACTACAAGTCTTAAGTTGTGTTCTATCAATTTGTCTCTTGCCTCTTTATCTCCTTTAAAATATCTTCTTAAATAATATTCTTCTTCTGTTTTACTCAGTGGTTCTGGATAAAGTTTATCATTAGATATATATCCAAATAGTCCAAAAAACTTAGATATTATCTCTAATATAAAAGAAAAAAACATAAATATACCTCCCAATATATATTTATGTTTTTATTTAATTTTTATTTATTAATTCCACATATCTTTTGTCAAATTAACTATATACTCTTTTCTTTTTTGGGTTTCTCGTAAATTTTTCTTTATTGATACAATACTTTTATTTTTAATTTCTAAATTTACAACATCACCTTCTTGAAGATTTTCTTTTGAAATATCTTTTTTTACGCTATAAATTTTATCTTCTGATTCAACTACTATATATTCACCCTCGAATCTATCTATTATACCTAACATACTAGTCCTCCATATATGCATAACTTCCTGGATTTACATTAAAAGTTATATTTGTACCATCACTTATACATTCTATTGTTCCTTGTTCGTCAGTTCTATATACAGGAATATTTTTTTCTTGTAATTTTTCCATTGTTGTCTTAGTTGGTAAATTATATGAATTATTTTCTCCCACTGAAATAACTGCAAATTTAGGTGATACTTTATCTAAAAATTCTTTAGACGTTGATGTAGTAGATCCATGATGTCCAATTTTTAGAACATCTGCATTTACATCAAAACCTGTGTCTAATATTTCTTGCTCAGATAATGATTCTGCATCCCCTGTAAATAAAAATGTATTACTTCCATATGTAAGCTTTATAACAATTGAATAATTATTAGCAGATGAATACTCATCACTATTTGGAGCTAAAATTTGAAATCTCGCTTCACCCAAACTATATTCTTGTCCTACCTGTGGCACAGTAAATTTCTTATTCTTTTGTTGAACTGCTAATACTAAGTTTTCAAAAGTTTTTGTTGTAGCTGTTGTATTTGGAAATAAAAAGGTATCAAAGTCATAACTATTTACAACATCATCTAAGCTTCCTATATGATCTTCATGTGTGTGTGTACCAATAATATATTCAAATTTATCTATATTTTTATCACTTAAAAATGTAAGTAAATCATCTCTACACTCACTAGTTCCACCATCTATTAACATTGCAGCATCTCCTTGACGGATAAGAATACTATCTGCTTGTCCTACATCTATATAATCTATTATTAAATCACCATCTACATTTGTGACAACTGTACTATTGTTATCGCTATTATCTACATTTTCTAATGAATCTGTTTCAACTACATCAGATAAAGAATCTAATAAATTAGTATCATGTAGATTTCCCAAAAAAACTATAGCAATAAATACTACTATTCCTACTAATATTTGCACTCCAGCATTATTTTTAAACTTCTTTTTTCTTGCCATATAACCACCTCTAATTAATTTAAATTATACCACAAAATTCCAAATTTCAATAACTTTTTTTATCAAAAAAACTATATACTAAAATAATATTAGCATATAGTTTTCTAAACATTATTTAAAGAATCAGTAATATTAATAATATATCTTACAAAATATTCTAAGCTTTCTAACATATCTAAATTCTGCCTTGCTAAATCTTCATCTACATATAATTTCCCTTTACCTTTAAATTCCATATAATCATTATACTCAATAGCTACATATAGTACATTATTATATATAGAAAAACTAATTATGTTTCCAATTTTTTTATTTATTTCTAAAACTCTTGCCATTACTCCTGGAGATAATACCCTTTTTATAGATACTTGATTCATAGAATATACATCGTATATTCTATCAAACTCAATATTATTCATTCTAACAAGTTGAGTTTCAGCTTTATTTACATTATTAATCTGTTCTTTTTCCTTTATATTTTTTACTACGCGAAACTCATTGTCAAATTTAGTAGGGATATTTACAATCGCAAATATTCCACAAAAATTTTCATCTAGACTTTTATCTACTACGCCATCATTTTCTTCAATATTCATTTTTTTAGTAATTATCTTACATACTTCTATATCATATTTTCCAGATAATATTTTAAAATAATTGCTACAAAATATTTTATCATAATCTAAAAAAATCTTAGAATCCCCTATTTTTTCTAATAGTATTTTATTATTGTTGTTATATTCTATATTTTGAAATTTTTCTTTTAGAACATATGGCACTATAACATTTTCATAAGTCTTGCCCTTTTTATTAATTGAAAATATATTTAACGTTAAAAGTAAAATTATACATAAAATACATATTGTAACTATTAAAATTGATTCAAAATATATACCAACTATTCCCACAATAATTGGTAAAATTATTATATTTTTCAACAATTTAAATCTACCATTATCACGTTCAAACTTAACCTTTTGCTCTGGTGTAAGTTTCCTTTCTAACATATCATTAAGTTCCATATTTCTCCCCCAAAAAATATAGTATACTTTTTTTATGATTATACTATAAAAATTATCTAAATTCTACTTTTTTTATAATTATTTTATAAAATTTGACAAACAGGTAAAAAATATATATACTTATACTATTAAAGGAGTGGTTTTAATGATTTCTCAACCTAAAATTCCGGATTCTTTAGATATAATTTATGGAATGGAAGAATTTTTAGAATTTAATGATACAATAAAGGAATGTAATATACAAGACGATGTATTAAAAGACTTTTCATTAGATGAATTAATAATATCGTACTCTAAGGTCAAAAACGTCAATTTTTCAAATTCAAATTTACCAAAAGCTTATTTTAACGATGTAATATTTGAAAATTGTGATTTTTCTTTAGTAAACTTAGAAAAATCTACTTTTAAAAGAGTTGTATTTATAAACTGTAAATTTACTGGAACAGTACTTACAGGAACTTATTTTGATAATGTAAGTTTTAAAAATTCATATATGTTGGGAATTATATTAAATGATAGTAATTTTATTAATGCTGAATTCATAGATTGTAATATGAAAGAAGCACAAATATCTAACATAACATTTAAAAATATTGATTTTAATAAATGTGATCTTACTGAATCTAATTTTTCTAAAACTTCTATGAATGGTTTGGATTTAAGAAGCTGCGACATTTCTGGTATAGTAACATATTTTGAAGATATAAAAGGTGTTATTCTTACAAGCGAGCAAAGTCTGACATTCATTAAGCTATTAGGAATAACAATTATTGATTAATGGAAAATGATATTACTTATATAGGAATAGAACCAGAAAAAGAGCCAAATAAAAATTCAAACAAAGAAGTAGAAAAAGAAAAATTTAAAGCAAAAAAACATAGTATATCACTATCCAGATTTATATCTAAAACTAAAAAAAGTATTATAAATAAAAAAGTATTAATTCTTCTATTAATTATATTAGTATTATATTTTTTTAATCCTGTAACTTTTTTACAAGAAAAGCTTGAACAAAAAAAAGAGTTTTATGCAAATTCAGAATCTCTAGAACTTTCTGCTGATGGCTTATGGGATTCAGTAGTATATGCTAGTGGGTATGATTATTACAAAAACTGTAAAAACACAATGGTGGCACCTGCTGATGGACTTATAACATGTCAATATGACTTTGGGCACCAAGGAATTGACATAGCTTGTGAAAAATATCAAGATAATATATATGCTGCCGCAAATGGCTATGTTTGCTATGTTGGACATAATGAAAAATATGGTAATGATTTAATGATAGAGCATCAAATAAATGGAATAACAATTTATACATATTATGCTAATCTTTCAATTATACATGTTAATAATGGTGACTATGTTTATCAAAATCAAGTAATCGCTCAAGAAGGTGGTAACCCAAATAAGCAAGCTGGTATATTAGATACTGACGGTCATCACTTACATTTTGAAATAAGAAAAGACAAGAATTCTGGTGGATTAAATCCTAATGTATTTATAGTTAATTAAAAATAAAAAGATGCATTTAAAATGCATCTTTTTTCGTAGAGGTTGTTTATTCTTTAAATTTATGTCGTTCTTATATACATTTGTATTATACTATAATTTTAATTAAAAAGCAAGTAAAAATAAAAATTTTATTACATTTAAATATAAAATATTGTTTTTTTTATATCATGTATTATAATTGTCATTTACTTGAATATATGTTATTATATAAAATATAAAGGATGTTGATTATATGTTATTTAAAATTTTTATTCTTATAATTCTAATTTTACTTAATGGACTTTTTGCATCAACAGAAATGGCATTTGTATCATTAAATAAAATGGAATTATCCGAACAAATAAAAAAAGGAAATAAAAAATCTAAAAAAATAAAAAAATTATTAGATAATTCAAGCGGGTTTTTAGCAACAATACAAATATGTATTACACTTGCTGGTTTCCTTGCAAGTGCATTTGCTGCTGAAACCTTTGCAGAAGATATAGTTACAGTTATATCACCACATTTAGACATTTCTGTTTCTGTACTTGAAACTGTTACAATTATACTTGTAACAATAATACTTTCATATTTTACTTTAATTTTTGGAGAGCTTGTTCCTAAAAAAATTGCTCTTGCTTATCCAAATAAAGTATCATACACGGTAGTAAATCTAATATATGCTTTAGAAAAAATACTATACCCTTTTGTAGCTTTCTTAACTTTTTCTACAAATTCAGTGTGTAAATTATTACATATAAAGCAGGAAAAAGAAGAAAAACTTACAGAAAAAGAAATAATAGCTATAATATCTAAGGGACGAGAAGATGGAATTATAGATAATGAAGAGCAAGATTTATTATTAAATATATTCAAATTTGATGATACTACAGCAAAAGAAGTAATGACACCAAGAGAGAAAATGGTTGCAGTTGACTGCTATACAAGTCAAAAAGTATTATTAAATGTTATAAAAAATAGTAAGTATTCAAGAATTCCTGTATACGAAGAAGATTTAGATGATATTATTGGTATTTTAGTAGTAAAAGATTTAATAATGCAATTTAGTAAAGAATCTAAATTTAATATAAAAAATCTAATACGCAAACCTTTATTTGTAAATGCTGATGATAAAGTAGATGATATCTTTAGGACAATGCAAAAGGAAAAATATTCTATGGCTATTGTAAAGAGTGAAAACAAAACAGTAGGTCTTATAACACTTGAAGATGCCATAGAAGAAGTACTTGGAAACATATCAGATGAATATAACTAAAAAATAACCCAAATAATTGGGTTATTTTTAGTATTTTGTTATTTTTATCTTTTTCTTCTTATTATTGTACCTGGAACTAATTCATATGGTATTTTTATTTTTACCTGTTGTCCTTTTATTCCAGGATTTATAGTTTCAATTTCTTTGTCATTTTTTACATCATATAACTTTTCTATTGTAAATTTACATTCATCTATAGTATTTGGCAGCAATATTTCAAGCTTATCTCCCAAAGATAATTTGTTTTTTATTTCAACAATATAAATATCATCTTTATCTTTTCTTATAACTCTTGCTCCATATTCATAATCTAAATTTTCACTTTTTCCATCAAAGTCATGTATATCTTGATTATTACTATCTGAAAAATAAAATTCAGATAATCCTCTAGTTTTTACTTTTTCAAGCTCTTTTAAATATTTTGTATAATCATAATTTTCCTGCTTGCCCTTACTTTTTAGCATTTCATATTCATCAATAGCATTTCTATATGCTCTTACAACAGTGGCAAGATAATAATCTGTTTTTAATCTTCCCTCTATTTTTAAACTATCTACTCCCATATCAATAATTGTAGGAATTTGTTTTATTAAGCACATATCTTTAGATGAAAACAAATATGTTCCTTTTTCATCATAATCTACATTTATTTTACTATCTGGATTATTTACTTCTTGTGCTGTAATTTTATATTGCCATCTACAAGGTTGTGCACAATCTCCTTGATTTGCACATCTATTTGCAAGATACTTACTTAAATAACATCTTCCAGAATACGCATAGCAAATTGCACCATGTATAAACATTTCAACTTCTAAATCTTCAGGCTTATTTTCCATTATATACTCTATTTGCTCTTTACTTAACTCACGAGAAAGAATTACTCTTTTTGCACCAAATTCTCTCCAAAACATAGCAGAATGAAGACTTACTGTATTAGCTTGTGTACTTATATGTATATCAATTTCAGGAGCTAGTTTTCTAATTTGCATAATTACTCCAGGATCACTTGCTATTATAGCATCCGCTTTAACTTCTTTTAATCTTAAAATTTGCTCTTCTATCTCACCATAATCCTTATCATTAGCATATATATTTAATGCTACATATACCTTTTTACCTATGCTATGTGCATATTTAATAGTTTCTTCTAAAGAATCATCATTTAGCTCTGCTCTAGATCTTAATGATAGTTTTGCTGTTCCAGCATATACTGCATCTGCTCCATACATAAAAGCAATCTTTGCTTTTTCTAAACTTCCTGCTGGAGCTAATAATTCTACTTTACTCATATAAACTTCCTTTCATATTTAAATATATTTCTTTCATTTTCATAGCATCAATATCTTGACTCCCTGCAGATTCACAAATTATACGAGGCTCTAGATTCAAGGCTATTAATGCTTTACAAACATTTATATAATCTGGCCCAAATCCTTCATCTTCAAATCTTACATGACATTTTTCTCCACCATTTTTTGTATATTCCATATGTGAAAAATGTGCATGAAAATTTTTCATTCTATCAAATCCAAGCTCATCTATATACATTTTAAGCTCTTTTTTCCATAATTCATATGTATTAAGTATACCTATACTTCTTGCATACAAATGTCCAAAATCTATAGTTGGTATTAATCTTTTATCTACTTTACATAGCTTTATTATCTCTTTACTATCACCTAGTTGATTTATTTTTCCCATTGTTTCAGGGCAAACTGTTATATCTCCTAAATTTAAAGAATCTGCTCTATCTAGTGCTTTTTTTAATAATTCACATGCACTTTTTATAGCATACTCTCTATCAAGTCCAAGTAATGCACCAGCATGTACAACTATTCTATCTGCACCCATAATTTTAGCTACCTTCATTGTATCAATTATATAATTTATTGTTTTTTCTTTTTTTACTTCATCTTGTGTAGATAGAGAAATATAATATGGTGCATGTACACTTAGAAGTATATTGTTCTTTTGAGCTTCTTCTTTTATTTTTTCTGCAAGCTTTTGAGACACTCTCACTCCTCTTGAACATTGATATTCATATGCATCCAAATTCATATTTTTTAAATACTCAGGCATTTCATACGAATTTTTATGCTCAACATAAAAAGTATCTGTTCCGCCTGCAACTCCAAATTTTACCATATTTTCACCTATATTATTATACACTAGTTTACTTAAAAAGTAAATGTTAAACTAAAAATACACCTAAATGATTAATTTAGATGTATGATTAATTTATCTATTATATTAAAATACATATCAATTATTTGA
>ERZ1643249.1171-NODE-1171-length-26811-cov-69.955374_pt1 | contig 26811 bp, 20 predicted proteins | sample MGYA00579263_ERZ1643249 | MGnify/ENA primary metagenome ERZ1643249 (study PRJEB29033, sample SAMEA4952264) | chicken gut metagenome | biome: Broiler Chicken; feature: Gastrointestinal Tract; material: Caecum | place: Ireland | collected 2018 | study: Broiler...
GTCAACTATCAAAAGCCCCGCCCCATGAAGGAGGGCGCCTTTTACTACGCCGTCAGGAGCAATGTTCCCGTGCTGCCCGTCTTTTTCACCTTCAAAAAAGATAGATTCGGGCATATGCGGCGGCTCGTCATCCATATTTTGCCCGCCGTCTATGCCGATGAAGCGCTCCCCCGCAAGGAGAAGATGAAGGCGCTGAAAGCGGGCGCGGAAGAAGCGTGGCGGAAGTGTTACGAAGAGGCGTACGGGGTCGGGCTCGAATATCTCCCGGACAGAAGAAAGCTTTGAAAAGCATTCATCGGCCGAATACTTTCCAAACTCATGGTTGCAAGGAGGTTAACGTTAACCATATGACGACGCAGGATTTTACGGTGGCGCATGACGGGAGGACGACTTCGGGCGTCAGATATTTCCCCGCATGCGGGCGGTTCCCCGTGGTCGTGTTTGCGCACGGCTACAACGGCGAGGCGCGCGACTTTGCGCCCTTTGCCGAATTTCTCGCAAAAAACGGCATCGGGGCGGTCATTTTCACCTTCTCGGGCGGCAGCACGCGCGATGAAAGCGGCTTTCTGACGACGGACATGACGCTCTCGACGGAGCAGGAAGACCTCGTTGCCGTCATGGGTGAGGCGCGGAAGATGGCGGGGGCGGAGGCGCTCTTCCTCTTCGGCGGCAGCCAGGGCGGCTTTGTTTCGGCGCTTGTGGCGGAACAGCACGGGGAGGAGATCGCGGGGCTCATGCTGCTCTATCCCGCCTTCTGCATCCCCGACGACTGGCGGCGGCGCTTCTGCGGGCAGGCGATCCCCGAAACGCTCGACCTGTGGGGCATGACGCTGGGGAAGGGGTATTTTCAGGAGGCGTGCGCGCTTTCGCCCCTGTGGTATTCTTACAAAGGCCCCGTGCTCATTCTGCACGGCGATGAAGATAAGATCGTTGCCCTTTCTTACAGCGAAAAGGCGGCGGAAAAGTATGGGCGCGCCGAGCTCGAAGTATTCGCGGGGGAAGGCCACGGCTTTTCGGAAGCGGGCATGCACCGCGTCGAGGGCATGGCGCTCTCCTTTGTGCGGCGGGTGCTTGCCGAGAGATAGGCTCGGGGCGTTACGCCTTTTATTTCGGGGCAAAAGAAAAGAGCCGGGGGGATCCGGCTCTTGTTTTACTCTTTGACGGTGTTGTCCTCTTCGGGGCGCGCCGCTTTTTTGCGCTTGATGAAGAACTTCTTGGCGGTGCGGTAGAACTGTTCCGCCCTTTCGGCGGCGGAGCCCTTCTTGTAGGTGAGCCGCGCCGTGTGCGCCCATCCGAGCTGCTTTCCCGTCAGAAGGTAGAGGTGCGCGTGCAGGAAGACGGGGAAGTATTCGAACATGAAGAGGGGAGAAAAGAGGAGGGTCGCCGCCTTCTCGCCTCTGGAGAGGACGGCGTAGGCGTCGCGGTAGATATACATCGTCAGGGCGTTGTATAAAAGGTCGAGAAGATACATGAGAAGGGGCGGCATCAGCATAAGGAGCAGGAGCGCCTTCCCCCAGAGCAGGCTCCCCATCGAAGCGTAGACGATGGTGAGCACAAGCCCCGCAAGCGAGGCGAGCATGGTCGCCACGATGAAGATGACGGGCGGAACGATGCCGAAGAAGGTATCGTACCACGCGAAGAAGGGGTATTTCTTTTCGCGCATCGCTTTTTGCACGCTCTTTTTATACTTGTGGTCGCACTGCGTGAAGCCCATCACCCAGCGCAGGCGGCGCTGCCATGCTTCGCCGTGCTTTACGGCCTCTTCCGTATAGATGACGGCATACGGGTAACAGACGGACTTGAAATCTTTTAAGAAGCTGTCCATCTTCATTTCGTAATCTTCGGTGAGGGAGCGGTACGGCCAGCCGCCGATCTTCTGGATGGCGTCCGCGCGCACCATCATGCCCTGCCCGCACATATTGAGGGGCACGCCCTTCTTCATGCGGTAGAAATTCCCCATGTCGTCGAGAAGGGGATAGTTGAGCGCCGAGCAGTTGCAGAAAATGCTGCGGCTCTTTTTATCGCCCAGATAGTTTTTGATGCGCTTGCGGGAGAGATAGATGTGCGCGTCCATGTCGAGCGCGTTGTTGAGCTGTTCCACATAGTCGGGGGCGAGCACGGCGTCCGCGTCCACGATGCAGTAGGCGGCGCAGTCCTGCCAATGCTCCTTCCCGATGCTCTGGAAGAACCCGTCGAGCGCGGCGCCCTTGCACGTCTGATCGGGGACGACAAAGACGGAGAACCCGAGCTTTTCCGCCATCTCCACGGTGGGATCGTCCGCGCGCTTCACGATGACGTTGACATCGAAGTTTTCGCGGTCATACGTCTGCCGCAGGATGGAATCGAAGAGATCGCCGATGACGCGGCTCTCGTCGCGGGCGGGGATGAGGAGCGCGATGCGCCGCTTTTCGCGGGCATACCGCTTTGCGGGCGGGAAAAAGCAGTGCAGAAACTGCACGAGCTTGGGGATATACAAAAGCGCGGCAAAAAGCGCCGCCGCACCGTATAAGAGCAGGATGAGTTCGATGGGCTGCATGAGTCCTCCGTTTTGGCCGCGGGGTGAGTAGGGAGCAAAAGGATGGCGGCCGCTTTCCCTTACAGTATAGGCGTTTTTCTCGCGTTTGTCAACAGTTGGCGGCAAGAATTATCATATATTTCTATGACAATTGGGCAAAACAATATGACAAATCGGTGAGAAAGGGGGCTTTGCGACAAAAAAGAGCCGAGGCGGCTCGGCTCTTGATCTTTGGGGTTATAGACGCAAAAGAAATGCGTGAACGATGGTCGTTGCTGAGAAAAGAATTGCCCTTTATCGTTTCTAAAATGAAATGAGCCGAGCAGGGTTTCCCTGCGCCGGCGTCTCGCGCGGTAGAGCCTGCGCTGCTCCTCTTCCCACGCATCTGCTTCGCATCTGCGCGGGAGCCCTATATCGGCGCGAACAATGGGGCATTCCCAAGCTCGCAAATGGCAAAAAGCCCACCGGGCTCTTTGCAAGAAAGCATTTGTTCACACTCAATTTGCACCCATAGGGCATACACGCCATACTTGGCGCTAATTGTTTTTAGAATGACAGACGGGTGCGTGGGCGATAGAGCAAGTTAAAATCGCGGTAACTCACCCCTCACGGCATTTGTTTTGCGAAGCAAAAGAAATGCGTGAATGTTTAAAATGCACACTTCTCGCGGAGGAAACCGACGAGTTCGTTGATATTGAGGCGCACCTGCTCCATGGAGTCGCGGTCGCGGACGGTGACGGTGTCGTTTTCCAGCGTGTCGAAGTCGATCGTGATGCAGTAGGGGGTGCCGATCTCGTCCTGACGGCGGTAGCGCTTGCCGATGGAGCCCGCCTCGTCGTAGGAGACGGGGAAGTGCTTTTTGAGCTGCGCCAAAATTTCCTTTGCCTTGGGCGCGAGGTTCTTCTGAAGGGGCAGGACTGCTGCCTTGTACGCCGCGATGGCGGGGTGGAAGTGCATCACGACGCGCACGTCGCCGCCTTCGAGCGTCTCTTCGTCATACGCTTCGGAAAGGACTGCGAGCATCAGGCGGTCTGCGCCGATGGAGTACTCGATGACGTAGGGGATGTACTTCTCGCCCGAGACGGGGTCGACGTAAGTGAGGCTCTTGCCCGAAAATTCCTGATGGCGGGAAAGGTCGTAGTCGGTGCGGTTGTGGATGCCGTTGAGCTCCGACCAGCCCATCGGGAAGTCGTACTGGATGTCGCACGCCGCTCTTGCATAGTGGGCGAGCTTATCGTGATCCTTGAAGCGGAGGTGTTCTGCGTTGAAGCCGAGGTCCAGAAGGAACTGCCATGCCTTTTCTTTGAATTCGGCGTAGTATTCGGCGTCCGTGCCCTCCTTGCAGAACCACTGGTGCTCCATCTGCTCGAACTCGATGGTGCGGAAGATGAAGTTGCCGGGCGTGATCTCGTTGCGGAACGCCTTGCCCACCTGCGCGATGCCGAAGGGCACTTTGGCGCGCGTGGTGCGCTGCACGTTGAGGAAGTTGACGAATTCGCCCTGCGCCGTCTCGGGGCGGAGGTAGATCTTGTTCTGGCTCTCGTCGGTGACGCCGCGGGAGGTCTCGAACATGAGGTTGAAGGTGCGGATGTTCGTCCAGTTGAACTTGCCGCAGATGGGGCAGCAGACGTGGTGTTCCTGAATGTACTGCTCCATCTCCTCGTTGGTCATGAGGTCGGGGTTGACTTTGCCCTTGGAGTGCGCCTCGATGAGGTTGTCGGCGCGGTGGCGGCTCTTGCACTCCTTGCAGTCCATCTTGGGGTCGGAGAAAGAGGTGGTGTGCCCGCTCGCTTCCCATACGCGGCTGTTCATGAGGATGGCGGCATCCACGCCGAAGGAGTTATCGCTCTCCTGCACGAAGCGCTTCCACCAGGCGCGCTTGATGTTGTTCTTGATCTCTACGCCCACGGGGCCGTAGTCCCAGGTATTGCCCATGCCGCCGTAGATCTCGCTGCCGGGGAAGATGATGCCCCTGTTCTTGCAGAGGGCGACGAGCTTGTCCATCGTGACTGTTTTCTTTGCCATATCATACTCCGAAATGCGGCGCTTGCCGCGTTGTTTTCTGAATTTTCCAAAGGATAGTATAGTATTTTCGGGCGCGATTTGTCAATCGTTTCGCGCCCGTGAAATGGGGAAGCGGGGAAAATTGCGCCTCCTCCCGCGCAAAGGGCAAGCCCGTTCTGCATAAATTTTGCAAAAGAGGGCGGAAAGAGTATGCATTTCGGGCATTCTATGGTATAATAGGGCGAGAAAACACCGTGCGGCGCGCTGCTGCCCGCACGATAACAGGAGCAGGATATGGCAGAAGCGACTAACTTCATCGAACAGATCGTGGAGAGCGACCTTGCGGAGGGGAAAGTTTCGGCGGTGCAGACGCGCTTCCCCCCCGAACCCAACGGGTATCTGCACATCGGGCATGCAAAGAGCATGTTCGTCAACTTCGGCACGGCGCTCAAATACGGCGGCAAGTGCAACCTCTTCTTCGATGACACCAACCCCAGCAAGGAAAAGACGGAATTCGTGGACGCCATCCGCGCGGACATTCATTGGCTGGGCTATGAGTGGGCGAGAGAGTGCTACGCTTCCGATTTCTTCGATACCATCTACGAGTATGCGGAACAGCTCATCTTAGAGGGCAAGGCGTTCGTGTGCGATCTTTCCGCCGAGGAGATCAAAAATACGCGCGGCACGCTCACCGAGCCCGGGCAGGAGAGCCCTTTCAGGAACCGCACGATCGAGGAAAACCTGCGCCTCTTCCGCGAGATGCGGGAGGGAAAGTACGCGGACGGCGAAAAGTGCCTGCGCGCCAAGATCGACATGGCGTCGCCCAACCTCAACCTGCGCGACCCCGTCATCTACCGCATCCTGCACGTTGCCCATCACCGCACGGGCGACAAGTGGTGCATCTATCCCATGTACGACTACGCGCACCCCATCTGCGACTACTTGCAGGGCGTGACGCACTCCCTCTGTACCCTCGAATTTGAAGATCACCGCCCCCTTTATGACTGGGTGGGCATCAATCTGGGATTTGCGCCCAAGCCGCGGCAGATCGAGTTCGCCCGCCTCAACATCACCAACCTCGTCATGAGCAAGCGGTATTTGAAAAAGCTCGTCGAGGAGGGCTCCGTGCACGGCTGGGACGATCCCCGCATGCCTACTTTGGCGGGGCTCCGCAACCGCGGCGTGCCCGCTGCCGCCATCCGCGACTTCTGTGAGCGCGCGGGCGTCACCAAAGCCAACTCCGAGTGCGAGATCGGCTACTTCGAGGCGGTCATCCGCGACTATCTCAACGCCCATGCGCCCCGCGCCATGGCGGTCGCCGAGCCGCTGAAGCTCGTCATCACCAACTACGAGGGGAGCGAGGAAGTGGACTTCGACGTCAACCAGCTCGACCCCGAGGCGGGCACGAGAAAGGTGCGCTTTTCGGGCGAGCTCTATATCGACGGGAGCGATTTCTCCCTCGACCCTCCCCCCAAGTATCACCGCCTGAAATTGGGCGGCAACGTGCGCCTCAAAAACGCCTACATCATCCGCGCCGACGAAGCCGTCAAAGATGAGAGGGGCAACGTCACCGAGGTACGCTGCACCTACTTCCCCGAGAGCCGCAGCGGGAACGACAAGAGCGGCATCAAGGCGAAGGGCGTCATCCAGTGGGTGGATGCGGGAACGTGCGTGGACGCCGTCCTGAAACAGTACGACCACCTTTTGAAGGACGCGGACTACACGGGGCAGGACTTCAACGAACGCCTCAACCGCGACAGCGAGCATATCTTTGCGGCAAAGGCCGAGCCCTATCTTGCCGAAGTCCCCGAAGGGAGCGACTTCCAGCTCCTGCGCGTGGGGTATTACAAGACCTGCCGCGAGGGCGGAAAACTCTGCCTTTCGGAGATCGTCTCCCTGAAAGACAATTTCAACAAGTAACTTTGTGCGGCGGGGCGGGCGATCGCCCCGTTTTTGCCCCCTTCCCGAGGGAGAGGGCGCGCATTTTCTTGACATCTCTTTCCGGCTGTGGTATAGTAAAGCAAACGTTCGTTTGTATCTTGTGAGGAGCGACATGGAACACCGCGAATTCAAACTGCATGCGCCCTTTGCGCCGACGGGCGATCAGCCCGAAGCCATCGAAAAGCTGACGGAAGGGGTCTTAGACGGCATCCGCACGCAGGTGCTCGTCGGCGTGACGGGCAGCGGCAAGACGTTCACGATGGCAAACGTCATCAAGAACGTGGGGCGGCCCACGCTCGTCATCGCACACAACAAGACGCTTGCGGCGCAGCTGTGCAACGAGTTCCGCGAATTTTTCCCCGAAAACGCCGTCGAATACTTCGTCTCCTACTACGATTACTATCAGCCCGAGAGCTATATCCCTTCCACCGATACCTATATCGAGAAGGACCTTTCGATGAACGACGAGATCGATAAGCTGCGCAATGCGGCGACGTGCGCGCTGGGCGAGCGGGACGACGTCATCGTCGTCTCCTCCGTCTCCTGCATCTACGGCCTCGGCGCGCCCGAGGAATTTTTCCGCCTCGGCATCTCGCTGCGCCCCGGGCAGGAGATGGCGCGCGACGAACTCCTGCGCCGCCTCGTCGAGATCCACTATACCCGCAACGACGTCGATTTCAAGCGCTCCACCTTCCGCGTGCGCGGGGACGTCGTGGAAATTTTCCCCGCTTCCAATTCCGAAGTCGCCGTCCGCGTCGAATTTTTCGGCGACGAGATCGACTCGCTCGGCGAAGAGGATGTCGTGACGGGCAAGGTCGTCTCTTCCTTGAAGCACGCCGTCATCTTCCCCGCGAGCCACTATGCGGTGGGCTCCGAACGCCTGCAAAGCGCCCTTTCCATGATTGAGGAAGATCTCAAAGGGGAGGTCAAGGCGTTCGAGGACGAGGGGAAGCTTTTGGAGGCGCAGCGCCTCTCCCAGCGCACCGAACACGATCTTGAAATGCTCAAAGAGATCGGGTACTGTTCGGGCGTGGAGAACTATTCGCGCTACTTCGACGGGCGGGAACCGGGGCAGCCCTCCTTCACCCTTCTCGATTATTTCCCCCAAAATTTCCTCGTCTTCATCGACGAGAGCCACATGACCATCCCGCAGATCCGCGCCATGTATCACGGCGACCTCGCGCGCAAGACCAACCTCGTCGACTACGGCTTCCGGATGCGCTCGGCGTATGACAACCGCCCGCTCACCTTCGAGGAATTTGACGAGCGCGTGCCCCAGCTCATCTGCGTTTCGGCGACGCCCGCGCCCTACGAGCTCGAACAGGCAGGCCAGGTCGTCGAACAGCTCATCCGCCCGACGGGGCTTTTGGATCCGCCCGTCTCGGTGCGCCCCACCAAAGGGCAGATCGACGACCTTCTCTCGGAGATCCGTTCCGTCACGCAGGCGGGCGGCAGGGTGCTCGTGACGACGCTCACCAAGCGCATGGCGGAATCGCTCACCGACTATCTGAAGGAAAACAACGTCAGAGTGCGCTATATGCACTCGGATATCGATACGCTGGAGCGCATCGACATCGTCAACGGACTGCGCTCGGGCGAATTCGACGTCTTGTGCGGCATCAACCTGCTGCGCGAAGGGCTCGATCTGCCCGAAGTGCGCCTCGTCGCCATTTTAGACGCCGACAAAGAGGGGTTCTTGCGGAGCGAGACTTCCCTCGTGCAGACCATCGGCAGAGCCGCGAGAAACGCCGAAGGGCGGGTCATCATGTATGCCGACGAAATGACGGGCAGCATGCAGCGCGCCATCGGCGAGACGGAGCGCCGCCGCGCCATCCAGCAGAAGTACAACGAAGAGCACCATATCACGCCCAGGACCATCGTCAAAGAGGTCAAGTCCTCGCTCATGATCACGGGCAAGGCAAAGCCCGAAAAGGACATCGCGATGAAGGACATCCCCGAAGAGATCGAAAAGCTCAAGGCGCTCATGAAGGTGGCGTCTTCGCAGCTCGACTTCGAGCGCGCCATCGAGCTGAGGGAGCGCATCGCGGAGCTGAAGAAAAAACTGCGCAAGTGAGGGAGTTTCTTTGAAGATCGCCATCGACATCGACGATACGCTGAACGTGATCGAACGGGCGCGCTATGCGGGCGCCTACATTGAGAAAGAGGGGCTGCCCTTCCGCGTTGTAGACCCCTTCGCCAACGCCTTCGTGCGCGTGTGCGATTGGGGGGAAGAGGACGTCATCCGCTTCATTGGGGCGGGCGGGGCGGCGGCGTTTATAGAAGCGCTCCCCCGCGAAGGCGCGCAGAAGACGCTCTCCCGCTGGAAAGAAGCGGGGCATACCATCGTCATTCTGACGGCGCGGCTTAAAAGCTGGTTCGGCGATCCGTATGCCATTTCTTATGAGTGGCTGACGCGGCACGGCTTTCCCTTCGACGAGCTCGTCGCCGATTGCGAAGAGAAGGGGAAGTACTGCAAGGAGCACAAAGTTGACGTGCTCATCGACGATAACCTCACCCACTGCCGCTCGGCAAGAGAGCACGGCGTGACGCCCGTCCTTGCCGTGTGCAGAGCGACGGAGGCCTTCCGCGGGGAGTTTGAATACGTCGGCGAAGATTGGGAAGGCATAGCGGCGTGCGTTGCAAACATCGCCGGACGAAAAGGAGAGCGGGCATGAAGCGCACGGAAGAAGTTGAACTCACCGTCATGGTGATGGTGAAAAAGAAGGGGACCCAACTTGTCGCCGTCGAGGAGCGCAGGAAGGGGAATTGGGACGGGCTCATCTTCCCGGGCGGGCATGTCGAAGAGGGTGAAAGCTTTCAGGAAGCCGCCAAAAGAGAGGCGGAGGAAGAGACGGGGCTTACGGTTTCGGAGCTCGCCTTCTGCGGGCTCGTCCATTGGGCGCACCGCACGAAGCAGGAGCGCTATCTCGCCTTTCTTTACACCGCCGAAGGGGAAGGGGAGCTCTTGCCCGAGACGCACGAGGGGCGCAACTTCTGGATGCCGCTGGAAGAATTTTTGGCGGCGGAAGGCAAATCTCCCGCGATGGACGAATATATGGCGTGCTTTTTAGGTGAAGCGCGCGAACTGTTTGCAAAATACGATGAGGAGGGCACCGACCCGCTCATTGTGCTGAAATAAGCTATGAAAGAAGAAATTTACGTCAAGGGCGCCAAAGAAAATAACTTAAAGAACGTCGATGTGCATATCCCGCGCGGCACGCTCACCGTGTTTACGGGCGTTTCGGGCAGCGGGAAGAGTACGCTCGCCTTCGATACCATCTTTGCGGAGGGCCAGCGCCGCTACATGGAGAGCCTCTCTTCCTACGCCCGCCAATTCCTCGGCATGATGGAAAAGCCGGACGTGGAGAGCATTGACGGCCTTTCGCCCGCCATCTCCATCGACCAGAAGACGACCTCGCACAACCCCCGCTCCACGGTGGGCACGGTGACGGAGATCTACGACTATCTCCGCCTCCTGTTCGCGCGCGTGGGGGTGCCGCACTGCCCTAAGTGCGGGCGCGAGATCCGCCGTCAGACAGTGGACGAGATCGCCGACCGCGTCATGGAACTGCCCGCGGGCAGCAAAATTTTGCTCGAAGCGCCCGTCGTGCGCGGGCGAAAGGGCGAATACGTCAAGGAGATGGCGGACTTCCGCAAGAGCGGCTTTGCGCGCGTCAAGATCGACGGCATCGTCTACGATCTTCAGGAAGACATCAAGCTCGAAAAGAATATCAAACACAACATTTCGGTGGTCGTCGACCGCCTCGTCGTCAAGGAAGGCATTCTAAAACGCCTTACGGAGAGTCTGGAGACCGCTCTAAAGCTTGCCGACGGGCTCGTCGTCGTCGACAGGGAGGGGGAGGAGACCCTCTATTCCTCGCGCTACTCCTGCCCCGACTGCAACATCTCCATCGAGGAGATCGAGCCCCGTCTCTTCTCCTTCAACACGCCGTGGGGCGCCTGCCCGACGTGTACGGGCCTCGGCTTCCGCCAGCTCGTCGACCCCGACCTCATCTGCCCCGACAAGACGAAGACGCTGCGCGAGGGCGCCATCCGCATCAGCGGGTGGAACCTCGACTCCTCTTCCGTCACGCAGATGTATCTCTCCGCGCTCTCCCGCCGCTACGGCTTTTCCATGGATACGCCCGTCGAAGAGCTCCCCCAAGAGGTCTACGATCTTTTGATGTATGGGAGCAAGGGGGAGGCGATCGAGCTCGAATACCACACCAAGACCTTCCACAACACCTATAAGAGCGTGTGGGAGGGCTTTGTCAACAACTTGCAGCGAAGATACAATCAGACGAGTTCGGATGGCGTCAAGTGGGATATCGAGCGCTATATGCGCACTTCCGACTGCCCCGACTGCCGCGGCAAACGTCTGAAAAAAGAGGCGCTCGCCGTCACCGTGGGCGGGAAGAACATCGCGGAAGTGTGCGATCTCCCTGTGCGGGAGCTCATCGCTTTCTGCGACGGTCTCGAGCTCACTCCGACGCAGCATCAGATCGCCGACGTCGTCTTAAAAGAGATCAAAAGCCGCGTCAATTTCCTGCTCGGCGTGGGGCTCGACTACCTCACGCTTTCACGGAGCGCGGCGACGCTCTCGGGCGGGGAGAGCCAGCGCATCCGTTTGGCGACGCAGATCGGCTCCGCGCTCTCGGGCGTCTTGTATATCCTCGACGAGCCGAGCATCGGGCTGCATCAGCGCGACAATGAAAAACTTCTGAATTCGCTGAAGGGGCTGCGCGACCTCGGGAATACGCTCATCGTCGTCGAGCACGACGAAGATACCATCCGCGCCGCCGATTATATCGTGGACGTCGGCCCGGGCGCGGGCGTGCACGGGGGCGAGATCGTCGCCTGCGGCTCGCAGGAAGACATCATGGCAGAGCCTCGCTCTCTGACGGGCGATTTCCTTGCAGGCAGGCGGAAAATAGAAGTCCCCGCCGTAAGAAAACAGCCCGACGGCAGGTGGTTTTGTGTTAAGGACTGCCGCCAGAACAATCTGAAGGGCATCGAGGCGCGCATCCCCGTGGGGCTCATGACGGCGGTCACGGGCGTGAGCGGTTCGGGCAAGTCCTCCCTCGTCAACGAGATCGTTCTGCCCATCCTCTCCAACCGCCTCGGCGGGGCGCGCCTTCCCTACGGGAAGTCGGGCGCGTACACGGGCATCGAATATTTCGACAAGGTCATCGCCATCGACCAGTCGCCCATCGGCCGCACGCCGCGCTCCAATCCCGCGACGTACACGGGCGTCTTTACGCCCATCCGCGAGCTGTTCGCGGCGACCCCCGACGCCAAGACGATGGGTTTCAAGGCGGGCAGATTTTCCTTCAACGTCGCGGGCGGGCGGTGCGAGAACTGCTCGGGCGATGGCATCATGAAGATCGAGATGCACTTCCTGCCCGACGTCTACGTCCCCTGCGAAGTGTGCGGCGGCAAGAGATATAACCGCGAAACGCTCGAAGTGCACTACAAGGGCAAGACCATTTCCGACGTCCTCGACATGACGGTGGAGGAAGCGTGCGAATTTTTCCGCCCCGTGCCGTCCATCTACAATAAAATATCCACGCTCAACGAGGTGGGGCTCGGGTATATCAAGCTCGGGCAGAGCTCGACGACGCTCTCGGGCGGCGAGGCACAGCGCGTGAAACTTGCCACAGAGCTTAGTAAGCGCTCCACGGGCAAGACGATGTATATTTTGGACGAGCCGACGACGGGGCTTTCGAGCTACGACGTCGAAAAGCTCGTGCGCATTTTGCTTCGCCTGCGCGACGGGGGGAACACCATCCTCGTCATCGAACACAATCTCGACGTCATCAAGGTCGCGGACTATCTTCTGGACCTCGGCCCCGAGGGGGGCGACGGCGGGGGCACGATCATTGCAACGGGCTCGCCCGAGGAAGTCGCCGCGTGCGAAAAAAGCTACACGGGGCAATTTTTAAAGAAAATGTTGTAAGGCGCGCGCGTTCCGCAAGGGGGCTGCGCCGCAGACAGGGCGCCGCTTTGCGCCCGTAAAAATAAACTTTCGGAGGAAACGATATGCTGAACAAAACGATGCAGAAATTGGGTGAGGAGCGCTCCGTCATCCGCGAGATCTTCGAGTACGGCAACCGCCGCGCCGCCGAGATCGGGAGAGAACACGTCTTCGATTTCTCGCTCGGCAATCCCAGCGTGCCTTCGCCCGCCTGCGTGCGCGAGGAGATCGACCGCCTGCTTGCCGCCATGCCCGCCGAGGTGCTGCACGGCTATACGTCGGCGGCGGGCGCGCCCGACGTCAGGGAAGCCGTCGCAGACTATATCAAAACGAGCTTCGGCGTGCCCATGACGGCGGATCTCGTGTATATGACGTGCGGGGCGGCGGCGTCGCTCACCATCACGCTCAATGCTCTTTGCGAAGAGGGGGATGAGTTCATCGTGCTCACGCCCTACTTCCCCGAGTACCGCGTCTTCATCGAGGCGGCGGGGGGCGTCTGCCGCGAAGTCAAGACGGATGCGCGCTTCCATATCGACCTTGCCGCCGTGGAAAATGCCATCAACGAGCATACGAAGGGCATCCTCGTCAATTCGCCCAACAACCCCACGGGCGTCGTGTATGACGAGGAAGAGCTGAAAGCGCTCGGAAGGCTGCTTGAAGAAAAGAGCAAAGAAAGGCCCATCTTCCTCATCGCCGACGAGCCCTACCGCGAGCTCACCTACGGCAAGCAGGTGCCCTATCCCATGAATGTGTACCAAAACACCGTTCTTTGCTATTCCTTCTCGAAGTCGCTCTCGCTTGCGGGCGAGCGCATCGGCTATATCGCCGTCAGCCCTTCGTGCGTGGGCGCGAAAGAGATCTTTGCCGCCGTGTGCGGCGCGGGCAGGAGCCTCGGCTTCGTCTGCGCGCCCGCCCTTTTTCAGCGCGTGTGCGCGAAGTGCCTGGGCAAGAGCAGCGACATCGGGGAGTACCGCAAAAACCGCGATCTTTTGTATGACGCGCTTCAAAAGGACGGCTTTGAGTGCGTGGAGCCCGACGGGGCGTTCTATCTCTTTGTGAAGTCGCCCGAGCCCGACGCCAAGGCGTTTGCCGAGCGGGCGAAAAAGTACGAACTGCTGCTCGTGCCTTCCGACAGCTTCGGCGTTCCGGGCTATGTGCGCGTTTCCTACTGCGTTGCAAGGAGCACGATCGAGCACAGCCTTCCCGCCTTCGGACAGCTCGCGAAGGAGTATTTCGGCTGATATGTGTTGCGGCGCGGCTCGCCCGTTCGGGCGAGCCGCGCCGCGCTTATGCGTTTTTGTGTCTGCTGCGCGTTCGGGCGGGCTCAACCCGTAGTTGAGTTCGCGTTATTCAAGCACTGCTCGATTGTTTTTTGCCCTGCCGTGTGGTATCATTCGGGTGCAGAGGGGCGGAAAGCCTCTTAAAAAAAGGAGAACGATATGCAGGAACGCAGCATCACGGGGCCTCGGCGCCCGCAGGAAGAGACGAAAAAACTTGCCGAAGAGCTCGGCGTCGACGTGCACGAGGTCGGGAAATGGCAGAGCGGCAACGCCGTCTGGCAGGCGGTACTCGGAAAGGGAGAGGAGGAACATCATGTTTGATACGGTCAAAGTGGGGAGGATCATCTCCCAAAAGCGAAAAGAACACAACATGACGCAGATGCAGCTCGCGGACGCCCTCGGCATCAGCTTTCAGGCGGTGAGCAATTGGGAGCGCGGCAATTCCATGCCCGATATCTCCAAGCTGCCCGAGCTTGCGGAACTCTTCGGCTGCTCCATCGAAGAGCTCCTGGGCGGCGGCGCCTCGGCGGGCAATGTCGAAAAGCTCGCAAAGGGCGAAGGGCAGGGGCTCTCGCTGGGGGAGATCGCGGAAGTCGCGCCCGTCCTCACGCCCGAAGTGTTGGACGAAGCGGTGGAAAGCGCCCGCCGAGAGACTCCCTCAGCCGCCTGCGGTGACAGCTCCTTCCGAGAGGGAGCCGAGGAGAGTGAAGAGGAAGGCTTCGACGAGGATATCGAAGAAGAGCTCGAGGACGACTTCGACGAAGAGATCGAAGAAGAAGACGAAGAGGGCGAAGACGAGGAAGAGCCGCGCCGTTTTCACGCCTTTTGGAAGCGCACGGGGCGGGGCGCGCGGGCGCACATCCGCGACGGCAAAACGGTCTACATCCTCGGCGCGGAAAAATCGGGCGAAAAAAGAAAGGACAAGGCAAAGAGCAAACGGCTCAAAGAGCTCGTGATGCTCGCGCCCTTCCTCTCGTCGGCGCGCCTGCGCGAACTTGTCGAAGAGCTGCGGGGAGAGGGCTATACCGTCTCCGAGCTCGTGCCGCTCGCGCCCTTCCTCTCGGAAGAGGACCTCGACGTGTTGGCGGAGCTCGCCGCAGCGGACGACGGGGAGCTTGCGGCGCTCGCCCCGTTCTTGTCGCAGGAGACGCTCAAAAAACTTGCCGAGCGCAGCGGCGTCGGGAGCAGTCAGCTCGTCGCTCTTGCGCCCTTCCTTTCCGAGGACGCGCTCGAAGGACTCGTCATGGGGGCGCTCGGACGCGGGGAGCGCATCCCGCGCGGGCTGTATCCCTTCCTCTCCGAGCGCGCCATCGTGGAGATCTTAAAACACAAGCAATAAAGCGCAAAATATAAGGCCGTGCCCGACATGATGCGGTGCGCCCGTTTCAGGATCGGAGTTGCGTATCTCTCTCTTGCGGCGGAACGCCGTTATGGGTTTTACATCCATGTTACATCTTTATGACATCCTGCGCTTGACAGGGCGCAGGGGCATATGATATACTCAAAACAGAGCGCCGCGCCTTGAAGGCTGCGGACAAGAGGAGAGGATATGGACATCATCCAAGCGGAGGGGCTAAAAAAATCATACGGAGGGACGTATGCCGTCAAGGGCATCTCCTTTTGCGTGGAGAAGGGGAGCCTCTTTTCCTTCCTCGGCGTCAACGGCGCGGGCAAGAGCACGACCATCAACATCCTCTGCTCCATTCTGCCCAAGGACGAAGGAAGAGTCACCATCTGCGGCTTCGACCTCGACAAGAGGGCGCAGGACATCAAGCGGAGGGTGGGCGTCGTCTTCCAGAAGACGGTGCTCGACGACAGGCTCACCGTGCGCGAGAACCTTCTGACGCGCGCCGCTTTCTACGGCATGGGCGGCAGAGCGTGGAAAAAGCGGCTTGCGGAGCTCGATGAGATGCTTTCCCTTGCCGATATCCTCGACCGCCCCTTCGGGAAGCTGAGCGGCGGACAGCGGCGGCGGGCGGACATCGCGCGCGGGCTCATCCACACGCCCGAGCTGCTCTTTCTGGACGAACCGACGACGGGTCTCGATCCGCAGACGCGCCGCACGGTGTGGGAGACGGTGCAGCGGCTGCGGCAGGAAGCGCAGATGACCGTCTTCCTCACCACCCACTACATGGAAGAGGCGGACGGCTCCGACCGCGTGATGATCTTAGACCGCGGCCTCATCGCCGCCGACGGAAGCCCGCAGGAGCTCAAGAACAGGTATTCGGAGAGCTCCTTAAAGCTCTATGGCGATCTTCCCGCCCTGCGCGGTAAGCTGCAGGCGGCGGGTATCGCGGCGGGGGAGGGGGAGAACTGCCTCACCGTCTCCTGCGGGAGCGCCGAACGGGCGCGCGCCTTTCTTGTGGAATATGCCGAACTCTGCCAAGATTTCGAATACGTCAAGGGGAGCATGGATGATGTGTTCCTGACCGTCACGGGCAGATCGTTAAAAGGAGAGACGGTATGACCACAGCCCTCTACGCGCTCACCATGCGCAACTTAAAAGTATTTTTGCGGGATAAGGCGAATGTCTTCTTCTCGCTGCTCTCTCCGCTCATCGTGCTCGGGCTGTATGTGCTCTTTATCGGGCGGATGCAGTCGGACGGCATCGCGGCGGCGCTCGCGGAGTTCGGGGTGACGGCGGACGATGCCGTGCGCGCTTTCAGCGACAGCTGGATGCTCTCGGGCGTGATGGCGACCACCTGCATCACCGTGCCCCTCTGCGCCTGCGGCACCATGATCCAAGACCGTATCAAGGGCGTTTCCGCAGACTTTCTCGCCTCTCCCGTTCCCTCGTGGGCGGCGCCTGCCGCATACTTCTTATCTGTGCTCATCGCGGGGGCGGTCATCTCGCTCATCGTGCTGGGCGTCTGCTTTGCCTATCTCGCCCTTTCGGGGAGCTGGTTCCTGACTGCCGCCGACGTCTTCGGCGCGATCGGCACGGCGCTTTTGTCTGTTGCGGCCTCCTCGACGATGCTCGTCTTTTTGATGGGCTTTTTGCATTCGGAAGGGGCGTTTACGGGCGTCAACATCATCGTCGGCACGGTGACGGGCTTTCTCATCGGCGCGTATATCCCCATCAGTTCCTTCCCCGAGTGGGTGCAGTACATCACGCTCTTTGTGCCCGGGAGCTACTCCGCGGGGCTCTTTCGCGGCTTTCTGATGCAGGGGACGCTGGGGGAGATGGAGCGCATCGCGGGCAAGCCCTTTGCGGACGCCCTTTCGGGTGAGTTCTCCGTGCACATCGACTTCTTCGGGGTGCAGCTCCCCGGCTGGGGCGCGGCGGTCATCCTGGCGGGCGTCGCGCTGCTGTTTGTGCTCTGTTTCGTCTGCGCCGCCTATTTGCGCGCGAAGAGGCATCGGATATAAACAAGAAAAAGCGAGCGCCCGCGGGGCGGCATTGCCGCCCCGCGGGCGCTTAAATTTTCGGGAGCCCGTCCTTTGGGGACGGGCGCGCCGTGTTTCCTTTTTTGCATAATTTAACAAATTTCTCCGCATATTGACGATATACGGAGGAAATGACTATGAAAGCAACGGGGATCGTGCGCAGGATCGACGAATTGGGGCGGGTGGTCATCCCCAAAGAGATCCGCCGCACGCTGCGCATCCGCGAGGGCGACCCCCTCGAACTCTTTACCGAGCGCGATGAGCTCATGCTCAAAAAGTATTCGCCCATCGCCTCCATCGAGCAGTTCGCGCGCGGCACCGCCAAATCGCTGAGCGAGCAGAGCGGCTATCTCGCCGTCATCTGCGATACGGACGGCGTGCTGCAGGCGAGCGGGCAGGGCAAAAAGGCGCTCTTCGGCAAGGCCGTCTCCGACCGCATGGCGGAAGTCATGCGCGAACGGCGCAGCTATCTTGCGAGCAAGGCGGAGGGCGGCGATATCCTGCCCATCGCCAAGGAGAGCGAGCTTCCCGTCACGGCGCAGGTCATCGTGCCCGTCGTCGCGGGCGGCGATTGCCTGGGCGCCGTCGTGCTGCTCGCAACGGACGAGGGCGCCGTCATGGAGGCATCCGCCGTCAAGATGGCGCGGCTGACGTCCGATATCATCGCGGGGCAGTTCGAATAAAGAGCGGCGCGCCCTGCCCTAAGCGAGAGGGGCAGGGCGCGCCGCAAAGGCGTTTTCATGCGGTTTTGCGGCGTTTCGGAGCGCTCAGAGCGAGAGCAGCATCATCGCAACGGGCAGGGTGACAATGGAGAGCAGCGTGCCCGTCGCGTAAGCCGCGGCGGCGAGCTCCTTTTCCCCGCCCTTCTTTTCGGCAAAGGCGACGACGCTCGCTGCGGGCGGCATCGCCATCGCAATGACGGGCGCGAGCAGCACATAGGGCGCGTCCGCGAACAGCCCCGAAAGCTTGAAGGGGAGAATGAGAAGATAGGTGAGCGCCATCGAAAGGACGAGCCTTGTAAACGCCGCAAGGTAGATATCTTTGTCGCCGAAGAGCTGCTTGGGGGAAAGTTCCGCCATGCGCACGCCCACGACGAGCATGGAAAGGGGCGCCGTCATGCCGCCCGCATAGGTGACGATCTGTTGGAGCTCTTCGACTTCTTCCATGTTGAAGATGTTGATCTCGGGGACAAGGAAGAGGAGAAAGCCGATGACGGAGCCCACCGTGCAGGGGTTGAGGAGCGCCTTTTTGAGGGAGACTTCTTTTTTATCCTGCGTGATGAGGTAAGCGCCGAGCGTCCAGATGAGCAGGTTGAAGGCGACGTTGAAGACGGTGATATACATCATCGCCTCGCTGTCGCCGCCCGTGAACATATCGACGAAGGGGATGCCCACGAACGCGCAGTTGGAGAAGGTGCCGACGAACACGAGGATATCGCGCTTTTTGCGCTCCGCTTCGCCCTTCTTATAGAGGAAGACGAGCTTTGCCGCAAAGAAGGTGAGAAAGAGCGCCGCAAACGAAAAGAGGAGCACCCATAAAAAGTTCAGGAGCGTCTCTTTCGTGGGGGCGACGGGATCGACGGCGAACGCCTCGATGATGAGCATGGGCTGCGCGAAGCACAGAAGGATGTTCGAGACGGAGTAAAGGCTGTCTGAACGGACGAGGTTTGTTTTGCGGAGGAGGAACCCCGGGAGCGCGAAGGCGAAGAGCACCGCCATGATGAGGAGCACGGTTATGATGATGTCGGGCATGATGGTTACCTTGTTTTTTCTTTCTCGGCTCCGCATGATAGCACGCTTTTTGGCGGTTGTCAACTGTCTTTACGGGGGGCGGTGGAGATTTTTGTGGGGCTTTTTATTCTCTTTGCCATAGTGTCGGGTTTAACAACCCCTCCGTCTTGCCTTTGGCAAGCCACCGTCTCGCGCGGTAGAGACCGCGCTGCTCCTCTTCCCACGCATCTGCTTCGCATCTGCGCGGGAGCCCTGAAATGCCCCGAACAATGGGGCATTTCCAAGCTCGAAAGCGGTCAAAGCCCCACCTCGTCGCGGCAAGGCGTTTTGGTCTGCGGCGCGCTTCGTTTGCCGCATGACCTTATATGCCTGCCGCTCCTCTTCCCACAAAACTCGCTACGCGAGTTTTGTGGGAACCCTGAAAGATAAGAAAGCGCTTTCTCGCCCCTTACACAGGGGAGGCTATAATAAGGAATCTCTAAAATTATGTTGCAAGCAAGGTTGCCTTGCGCTGCGGGACTCAATTTGTACCCGCAGGGCATGCATACCCGCAGGGCACTTATTGTCAAATAAGGACAAAACAGTGCGCGGGCGAAAAGCAAGTTAAAATCAAAAAACTTTACCCCTCACGACTTTTTTGCAGAATGCAAAAAAGTGTGAACTAAAAATCACTGAGCCGAGCAGGGTTCCCTTTTGCTTCTCAAATAATGGCGCAAGCAGGGTTCCCCTGCGCCCGCGCACTCAATTTGTACCCGCAGGGCACTTAAACTCGCGGAAAGATTTTTGCGTCAGCAAAAAGATTTTCGCGAAATACTATACATATGAAACACCTTCGCTTTCTTCGCGGGGCGGCGGCGGTCTCGTTGGGGGCGGTCGTCTCCAAGGGCATCGGCGCCGTGTACCGCATCGCCCTTTCGGCGCTCCTTCCCGCCCTAGGCATGGGGCTGTATCAAATGGCGTGGCCCTTTTTCTGCCTCTTTCTCACGCTGACCTCGGCGGGGGCGGGGTACGCGCTCTCGCGCACCGTCGCGCGGGAGCGGGCTTTGGGGCGGAGCGGCAGGGGCGCGCTCCTGGCGGGGCTCCGCCTCTTTGCGCTGCTCGGGGGCGCGGGGGGAGCGCTCCTCTTTGTCTTTGCGCCCGCCCTCGGCGCGCTGCAGGGGGCGTCTCTTGCGTCTGCATACCGCATCCTCGCGCCCGCGGTCGTGTTGGGCGGCGCGCTTTCCGTGCTGCGCGGCTACTTTCAGGGCGCGCGGCGGATGGGGACGTCCGCCCTCTCCGAAGTGTTCGAAACGCTTGTAAAAGCGGGGCTCGGGGTGTTTCTCGTCCTCTGCTTCCGGGGGGAAGCGCACGCCTCTGCCCTGGCGGCGCTTGGCGCCGTCGTGCTGAGCGAGGGCGCGGCGCTTTTGTATCTTGTCCTCTCCCTGCGCGGGGAGCGCAAAGTTCCCGACCTTATGCCGCGGCAGAGCGCTTCCTTTCTCCTGCCCGCCGTGCTGCCCGTGATGGCGTCCGCCTGCATCCTGCCCCTTTCGCAGGCCTTGGACAGCGTGCTCCTGCCGCGCCTGCTGGGGGGAGGGGAGGGCGCCGTGCTTGCATTCGGGCTGCTCACGGGGGGAGCGTTCGCGCTTGCCGCCCTGCCCGCTTCGGCGGCGCGGGGGCTTGCGGCGGCTGCCGTTCCCTCGCTTGCGGCGCTCTCCGCGCGGGGAGAGGCGCGGGCGGCGAAAAAACGCGCCCTCTTTGCGCTCGGGGCGGCGCTCCTTGTCGTGCTGCCCTGCGCGCTGTTCCTCTTTTTCTTTGCGGGGCGCATCGCGCACATCCTCTATCCCGCCCTTGCGGAAGGGGAGCGCGCGCTCCTTCGCTCCCTCATCCGCGCGACGGCGTTCACGTCGCTCGCCGTTGCGGGCACGGACACCCTCGCCTCCTCCCTCACGGGGCTGGGGAAGGCGAGCCGCGCAGCCTGCGCTATGCTGCTCGCCGCCGCGCTGAAGATCGTCTTGCAGGCCGTATTGGTGCCGCGCATGGGGGTCATGGGCGGGGCGATCGCGCTCAACGCCTGCTTTTGGGTTGCTTTTTCTCTCGATTTGTTCTATACTGTCCGTAGTCATCATCGGAGGAGGGCACAATATGATCACGATCATCGGTCTGGGAACGCGCGCGGGGGAGCTCTCGCTCAGGGCGGTCAACTGCCTGAAGGAGGCGCGCTGCGTGCTGGTGCGCGCCGCATCGCTCGCGTCGGCTCGGGTGCTGAAAGAGCTTGACGTCGCGTTCGAAAGCCTCGACTTTGTCTACGAAAAGAGCCGCAATTTCGATACGCTTGCAAAAAATCTTGCCGCGGAAGTCAGAAAGCGCGCGGCGGAGGGGGATGTCTGCTACTGCGTGGACGGCGGCGTCACCGAGGACCGCGCGGCGCAGCTTCTTATCAAGCAGGGCGGCGTCACCGTCTATGAGGGCGTCTCCAAGGCGGCGTCCGCGGCGGCGCGGGCGGGGCTGTTCGGGGGCTATACGGCGGTCTCTGCCTATGAAGTTGCAGAGCGCAAGCTTGCGCTGCCCCTTGTCGTGTACGACCTCGACGACAAGCTGCTTGCGGGCGACGTCAAGCTGCTGCTTTGCGACCGCTTCGGCGACGAGGCGCCCGCGCTTCTTCTCGACGGGGAGAAGGCGGAGCGCATCCCGCTCTATGAGGCCGACCGCGCCGAAAGTTATTCGCCCGAAACGGCGCTCGTCCTCTTCGATATCCCGCTGCTGGAAAAGAAGCGGTTCGATCTCGACGATTTTATTACCGTCATGCGCCGCCTGCGCGCGCCCGACGGCTGCCCGTGGGATCGGGTGCAGACGCACGAGTCCATCCGCATCAACCTCATCGAAGAGGCGTACGAGCTCGTGGACGCCATCGACAGGAAGGACCCCGAGCGCATGCGCGAGGAGGCGGGCGACGTGCTGATGCAGGCGGTCTTCCATACCCTCATGGAGGAGGAAGCGGGCAATTTCAACATGACGGACGTCATTTCCGAGGTCACCGAAAAGCTCATCACCCGCCATACGCACGTCTTCGGGCAGGACAAGGCGGCGGGCGCGGACGGGGCGCTTTCGGTGTGGGAGAAGAACAAGATGACGGAAAAGCATCAGAAGACCTTCTCCGATTCCGTCAACGACGTGCCCGAGGGCTTCCCCGCGCTCCTTCGCGCCGAGAAAGTTGTCAAACGCACGGGCAAGGGCGGTTGGAAGGATAGTTACGAGGCGGCGGAAGAGGCGCTCTTTGCCGCCGAAAAGCGCTTGGCTGTCGCCGAGGGCGGGAACACGGACGAAGCGCTCGGCGAACTGCTGCTTGCCGCCGTGCGGCTCGGGAAGCTCAAAGGCGGCGACGCGGAACAGGCGCTCCTCGACAAAGTCAAAGCGGTGCAGAGAGAATACACCGCCTTTGAAGCACTCGTGCTTGCCGACGGGAAGGACGTCAACGCCCTCTCCCCCGAGGAGAGGAAGGAGTACGAGCGGAGGGCGCATGAGAGCCTTTGACAGCGCGGGCGCGCTCCCGCCCGAGGGCGCGGGCGGCGTTTTGCCCGAGGGCGCGCAAGAGGGCGGGGCACTGTGCGCGGTGAATGCCTCGCAAGAAGACGCGGCGACCTGCGGCGGGCCGTTCAGACCCCTCTCCTTCGCGGGGCTGACCCTTCCAAACAACGTGCTGCTCGCCCCCATGGCGGGCTATACCGACCTTGCCTACCGCCGCATGTGCATCAGGCTCGGGGCGGGGCTCACCTTCACCGAGATGGTGAGCTCGAAGGGGCTCTTATATGATAACGCCGAGACCAAGAAGCTGCTGCGCTGCGGGGAGGAGAGCCCCAAAGCGGCGCAGCTGTTCGGCTCCGACCCCGAGATCTTGCGCACCGCCTGCGAGAGCGAGCTGCTTGCGCCCTACGATTTGATCGACCTCAACATGGGCTGCCCCATGCCCAAGATCGTCAGAAACGGCGAGGGAAGCGCCCTCCTCGAAAATATGCCGCTTGCCGAAAAGGTCATCTCGGCGTGCGCAAAGAGCGGCAAGCGCATCTCCGTCAAGTTCCGCATCGGCGTGAAGGAGGGGGATAACGTCGCCGCCGAGTTCGCAAAGTTGTGCGAGGGCGCGGGGGCGTGCCTTGTTACCGTCCACGGGCGGGTGCGCGAGCGCATCTACGCGGGCGAGCCCGACTATTCTGCCATCGCCGAAGCAAAGAACGCGGTCAAAATTCCCGTCATCGCCAACGGCGGCGTGTGGAATAAAAAGGACGCCGAAAAGATGCTGCAAAGAACGGGCGCGGACGGCGTCATGGTGGCGCGCGCCGCACTCTACCGCCCGCAGACCTTTTCGGATATTTTAGGAACGCCTGCCCCTTCGATGGGGGAGCTCTTCTTCCCGCTCCTCGACGAGGAGATAAAGCTGAACGGCGAGCGGTTCGCTCTTCTCTTTCTTCGCAAGATGGCGGCGTTCTGGTGCAATGGCGTGCGCGGCGCCGCCGAGTACAAGCGCCGCCTGTTTGCCGCAGACAGCATCGAAACGCTCCGCCTCATTGCCGAAGAACTGTTCGGCTGACGCCTCAACCAATGGTCGGGGCTCTTTCAACTGCTGCTTGATGGTATTTTGCGGCGCGGTGTGATAGAATGAAGGCGGGAGGCAGAGATGAACAAACAGGAATTTTTTGACGTTCAGGAACAATTTTACGATGTGTACTGCGGCATTTTATTCGGCTTGCAGGTCTGGCAGAAGGGGGAGGATACGGCGACCGTCTGCCGCCCGGACTGCCCCGAGTTTGAAGAGCTCAGAACGCGTTACCCCATAGAGCGCGCTGCGGGCAGGGGAGGGGCGTTTGTGCGTGCCCTACGCCTCTGCCGCTATCTCGCGCCGCGTCTCAGACACGAGAGCATGTACGACAACCACGTCCCCTGCAATGCGCTCGCGCTGCTCGACTACTGCTTCGAACGAAAGGATGTGGGCATCAACTGCCTCAACAAGGCGAAGATCTTGGCGGAGTGCTGCCTTGCCGTCGGCATCCCCGCGCGGCGGGTGTGGATGTATCCCGCCTCGCCTTATGACATGGACAATCACGTCGTGACGGAAATTTACGACCGCAAACGGGGCGGGTGGCTGGCGCTCGACCCCACGACGGGCGCTTACTTTATCGGGGAAGAGGGAGAGCCGCTTTCCTTGCTTGCCGTCCGCCGCAGGATGGCGATGCGGGAGAGGGTCACCGCCGTTCTGCCCCGTCAGTCTGCAAAGGACATATCGGCGCTCGCCGTCCGCAACATTGCAAACGGCACGAACCCCTACTACGCCAAGAACATGGCGTTTTTCGTTGTGGAGCTTGAAAGCGCGTTCGGCGCGGGCGGGAAGGCGGCGTATCTCGTGCCGTGCGGAGTGGACGTGACGGCGCGGGAACTGCAGAATATCCGTTACAGGATGCAGTGGGCGGAAAAGGAAGGGCTTGCGGAATACCTTGCCCAAATGAAGGAGTGGTATGCGCGCGCAGAAAAAGAGACGCCGCAGCTGCTCTCCGAAGAGGGGTATCTTGCGCCGCCGAACACGGAGCAGGGGAGAGGCTGAACTTTCTTCGTCGGGCGCTTATGCCTCGCAGGGGCGCAGGAAGGGCAGAGGGGGCAAGAAAGGTGCGGCGTATCCCCCCTCGTACATAACAAGAAAAGGGCGTGTAAGGCTTCTTACGCGCCTTTTTTCGTGTCTTCAAAAAGTTTTGCCGGAAAGCGCGGCGCAAATACTGTACTTTTTTCGTGCGGTATGCTATAATCATAGGGAAGTATATTTGTATGCGCGCGCACGCACGCGCGCGAAAACGGGCGATCGGCCCGACGGAGGTTTCTATGCCCGAAAAGGTAGAGGGCGCATACGGCGCGGAACAGATCCAGGTGCTCGACGGCCTGGAGCACATCCGCAAGCGCCCCGGTATGTATATCAGCTCCACGGACGAGAGGGGGCTGCATCATCTCGTGAGCGAGGTTGTCGATAACTCCATCGACGAAGCGCTCGCGGGCTACTGCACGCACATCGAAGTCACCATCAATGCGGACGGTTCGTGCACCGTCGAAGACAACGGCCGTGGCATCCCCACCGAGATCCACCCCAAAGAGGGCGTTTCGACGGTGGAAGTCGTCTTCACCAAGGTCAACGCGGGCGGCAAGTTCGGCGGAGACTCGGGCTACAAAGTTTCGAGCGGCCTGCACGGCGTCGGCGTCAAGGCGGTCAACGCCCTCTCCGAATGGCTGGAGGCGGAAGTCTATCAGAACGGCAACGTCTACCGCCAGGTCTACAACCGCGGCGTGCCGCAGCGCGCGCTCGCCGTCGTCGGCAAGACGGAAAAGACGGGCACCAAGGTCACCTTCCTGCCCGACGCCGAAATTTTCGAGACGACGGTCTTCAAGTACGAGCACCTGCGCGTGCGGCTCAAAGAGCTCGCCTTCCTGAACCGCGGGCTCACCATCACGCTGACCGACCTGCGCGGCGAAAAGCCCCGCACGGATACCTTCTGCTACGAGGGCGGCATCCGCGAGCTCGTCGAAGAGCTCAACAGCGGTGCGGAGACGCTCTTTTCCGAGCCGCTCTACTTTGAAGAGCGCGACGGCACCACGGTGTGCGAGATCGCCCTTCAGTACAACGAGAGCTACAACGAAGTCATCTATTCCTACGCCAACAACGTCAACACCATCGACGGCGGCACGCACGTCGAGGGGCTCAAGCTCGCCCTCACCAAGGTCATCAACGACGCGGGGCACAAGCTGAATATCTTAAAGGAGAACGACCGCCTCACGGGCGAGGACGTGCGCGAGGGCATCACCGCCGTCGTCTCCGTCAAGCTCGAGAACGCGCAGTTCGAATCGCAGACCAAAGATAAGCTCAACAACAGCTTCGTGCGTACCTTCGTGAGCAAGTGCGTTTCCGATCGTTTCGGCACTTACATCGAGGAGCACCCGCAGGAGGCGAGAGAGCTCGTTCTCCGCTGCATCACGGCGCAGAAGGCGCGCGACGCCGCCCGCTCCGCCCGTGAACTCACGCGAAGAAAGGGCGTTCTGGAAACGAGCGCGCTCCCCGGCAAGCTTGCCGACTGTTCCGACCGCCGCCCCGAATTGTGCGAAATTTATATCGTCGAGGGCGACTCTGCAGGTGGCACCGCAAAATCGGGCAGAGACAGGCGCTTCCAGGCCATCCTGCCCCTCCGCGGTAAAATTCTGAACGTCGAGAAGGTGCGGCTCAACCGCGTGCTTGAAAACGCGGAAATAAAGGCGATGATCACCGCCTTCGGCTGCGGCATTTTGGACGATTTCGACGAGAGCAAGCTGCGCTACGACCGCATCATCTCCATGACGGATGCCGACGTCGACGGCGCGCATATCCGCATTCTTCTACTCACCTTCCTCTTCCGCTATATGCGTCCGCTCATCGAGCACGGCCACGTCTATTCGGCGATGCCGCCCCTCTACAAGGCGAGCGTCAAGGGGAAGGAGGACGTCTACCTCTATTCGGAGGAGGAAAAAGCCGCCTACGACGCGGCGAACAACAACAAAGTCACCTATCAGCGCTATAAGGGCCTCGGCGAGATGAGCACCGAACAGCTGTGGGATACGACGATGAACCCCGCGACGAGAACGCTCGTCAAAGTGAGCATGAAGGACGCCGTCGAGGCGGATAAGATGTTCACGATCTTAATGGGTGAAAGCCCCGCCCTCCGCCGCAAGTTCATCGAGGACAACGCGACGTTGGTCAAAGATCTCGACGTGTAGTTCACGCATTTCTTTTGCTTCGCAAAACAAATGCCGTGAGGGGTGTGGTCGGTTGATTTTAAGCGGCGTTATCGCCCGCGAACGTTGTTGTCATTCTAAGAACAATAAGCGCCAAGTATGGCGCAAATTGAGTCCCGCAGCGGAGGGAAACCCTCCTCGCGGAAGAAATTTAGTTCACGCATTTCTTTTGCTTCGCAAAACAAATGCCGTGAGGGGTGTGGTCGG
>ERZ1643249.1172-NODE-1172-length-26797-cov-5.812804_pt1 | contig 26797 bp, 26 predicted proteins | sample MGYA00579263_ERZ1643249 | MGnify/ENA primary metagenome ERZ1643249 (study PRJEB29033, sample SAMEA4952264) | chicken gut metagenome | biome: Broiler Chicken; feature: Gastrointestinal Tract; material: Caecum | place: Ireland | collected 2018 | study: Broiler...
ACCGCGGACCGATCGGTTATGAGCCGACTGCTCTAACCAACTGAGCTAAAGGCCCCCGAGTTCGGGTTGCGTCTGTCTCAATCACAACGCTTGATTATTTTAATATATCCGCAAAAAAAAGTCAACTGTTTTGTCTTGACTTTTTGTTTTTTTTCCATTTTTTTTTCGACAAAACATTTTTATCTTCTGCGCATTTTTTCAAAATACGCGCCCGCGGAGATGGTATCTTATTTGAGCGGACAACAAACGCAGGGTGCTCCCGTGTGGGGCAGAGGAGGCAATATGAAGGTAGACGGAAGGGTATCCGGCGAAAGCCTGTACATATTCTTGAGCGGTGAACTGGACGAATATTCCGCGCCCGCGGCGCGTGCGCAGGCGGATGCGCTCATCGATGCGAATCCCTCCTGCAACAGGGTGGTGCTCGATCTTTCGGGCGTCCGCTTCATGGACTCCACGGGCATCGGGTTCCTCATCGGAAGATACAAAAAACTTCGGAAAAGTTCCACGCCCGTCTACATTCAGTCCCCCGATTTTGCGGCGGACAAAGTACTCTCGGTGAGCGGCATCTATTCGCTCATCCCCAAACTGTAAGGAGATCGCCATGAACGACACCATGAAACTTGAAATTCCCGCCCGCTCCGAAAACGAGCCCTTTGCGCGCGACGTGGTCGCGGCGTTCAGTCTTCGGCTCAACCCGACGCTGGACGAGCTCTCCGACGTGAAGACGGCGGTCAGCGAGGCGGTGACCAACTGCATCGTGCACGCCTACGGGTCGGACCCGCGGGGCAGCATCCGCATCGAATGCGAGGCGGATGAGGACACGCTACATATTCGTATTTCCGACAGCGGCAGGGGGATCGGCGACGTCGCGCAGGCGATCCAGCCCTTTTTCACGACGCTGGAGGATGAGGAGCGTTCGGGAATGGGATTCACCATCATGCAGACTTTTATGACGACGTTCCGCGTTCAGTCCGCCCTCGGCGCGGGCACCGTCGTCACCATGTCTAAAAAATTCTCGGGCGCGCGCGAGGAGCTCGCCCATGCTCAGTGAGGAACAGACTTCGCAGTACATCCGCCTCGCAAAGGCGGGGGATGCCTCGGCAAAGGAGGCGCTGCTCGAGGGGAACGTATCCCTTTTAAAGAGCATCGTGCGCCGTTATCTGGGCAAAGGGGTGGAGTTCGACGATCTTTTTCAGCTCGCGGGCATCGGGCTTTTGAAGGCGGTCTACGGCTTTGACGAGTCGTACGGCGTGCGCTTTTCAACCTATGCGGTGCCGATGATCGCGGGCGAGATCAAGCGTTTCATGCGCGACGACGGGTCTGTCAAGGTCTCCCGCGCGATGAAAGCGACCGCGCGCGAGATGAACCGCTATATCGAGGAGCAGACGGCGCAGGGCACGCCGCCCACGCCCGCACAGCTGGCGGAACACTTTCACATGGAAGTGGGGGAGGCGGTGTTTGTTCTCGGCTCTTCGCGCATGCCCGTCTCCATCTACGAGCAGGGCGAATACCGCGACGAGCGCTCGCAGACGCTCGCGGAACGTCTGCCCGCCGTGGACAACCAGGAGGAGATGATCGAGCGCATGCAGCTGCGCAGTGCGATCGAAAAGCTGCCCGCGCGCGAGAAAAAGATCATCATGCTCCGCTATTTCCGCGACATGACGCAGAGCGAGGTTGCGAAGGTGGTCGGGGTCTCGCAGGTGCAGATCTCGCGCATCGAGAGCCGCGTGGTCGCGGAGATGAAAAAATCGCTCGGATAAGAAAAAGACGGAAAGACGGAAAAGAGGCGCGCCGACGGCGCGCTTTTTTGCGTTGCCGCCGCCTTTTTGTTTGACAATTTTCCGACTATTTATTATACTGAAAAGGCCGTCTTGTGAAAAAGGCGGGAAAAATTTTCGCGCGGCGCGCATGGACGGCGCGTCCGCGGGCAAAAAATAACTCTGGAGAGACCAAAAATTTCGGCGCCGAAGGTGTAAACCGCACGCAGTGCGGCTATCTCTCAGGCAAAAGGACAGAGCGGCATTTTTCCGCAGTCGCTTTTGGCGGCTTTATTTTTTTGGCAAAAGAAGAAAGTGTTTGACAAGATCGTTTCGCTGATCGACTATTACGTCTGGAACATCCCCCTGATCGTTCTCATCCTCGGCGTCGGCATCTGGCTGACGGTGCGGCTGCTGTTTCTGCCCACGCGCAAGCTCGGGCGCGCCTTCCGCTATATGTTCCGCAAGGAAGATGGCGCGGGCGAAGTTTCCAGCTTCGGCGCGCTGTGCACGGCGCTTTCGGCGACCATCGGCACGGGCAACATCGTCGGCGTTGCGACGGCGGTCGCCGCAGGCGGGCCGGGCGCGCTGTTTTGGATGTGGCTCGCCGCCTTCTTCGGCATGGCGACCAAATACGCCGAGGGACTTCTCGCGGTCAAGTACCGCAAGATCTATCCCGACGGCCACACGCTGGGCGGGCCCTTCCATTACATCGAATCGGGCCTCGGCAGGCGCTGGAAATTCCTCGCTGTCATCTTTGCTGTACTCGGGATGTGTGTCGGACTGTGCGGCATCGGCACCTTTTCGCAGGTCAACAGCATCACGACTGCGGTGGGCAACGTCTTTTCCTTCGCGCCGTCGGTGACCCTTTTCGGCGCGGAGTACAACATTGCCGTCGTCATTGCGGGGCTCGTGCTGACATTGGCGGTCGCGCTCGTCCTGCTCGGCGGAGTCAAGCGCATCGCGAAGGTCTCCGAGGCGATCGTCCCGTTCATGGTCGTGCTCTACGTGCTCGTCTGCCTGATCATCCTCGGCGCGAACATCACCCGCGTTCCCGAGGCGTTCGCGCAGATCTTTGTCGGCGCATTCGCGCCCCGCGCGGTCGCGGGCGGCATTGCGGGCAGTTTCTTCGTCGCGATGCAGAACGGCATTGCGCGCGGCATCTTCTCCAACGAAGCGGGACTGGGCAGCGCGCCCATCGCCGCGGCGGCGGCAAAGACAAAAGAGCCCGTGCGCCAGGGCCTCGTCTCCATGACGGGCACCTTTCTCGACACCATCGTCGTCTGCACGATGACGGGGCTTGCCATCGTCATCACGGGCGCGTGGAATACGGGCCTGGAAGGCGGCAACATCACGATCCGGGCGTTTGCGGACGGACTTCCGGGCGTTCTCGGCACGGCGGGTCCCGTCATCCTCACCGTCTGCCTGATCTTCTTCGCGTTCACGACGACGCTCGGCTGGAATTTCTACGGCGAGCGCTGTCTCGAATACATCGCGGGGCGGAAAAAAGCGGCGTTTTATGTCTACCGTATTCTGTACATCCTCGCCGTGTTCATCGGGCCGTACATGACCATCGCGGCGGTGTGGAACATCGCGGACATCTTCAACGGACTGATGGCGATCCCCAATCTGATCGCGCTCGTCCTGCTCTCGGGTGTGGTGGTGCGCGAGACGCGCGATTACTTCCGCCGCTATCCCAAGTACCGCGACACGGACGAAGAGGCTTCGCCGGAAGAGGAGGGCGCGGGCGCCTGCCTGTTCGACGGAGAAAAGCCCGAAGAAGGGGAGGACATGCCCGCAGAAAAGACGGAAAAGTCGGAGAACGCGAATTGAACGTCGATCGCTCTTGACAAAAGCCATAGAATGTAATAAAATGGAAAAAGAGGCGGATTCGCCCTTTTCTATGGGAGATTAAAAAACATGAACGAAGAACAGGAACCTCTGATCGGCGACTTTGCGCAGGACGCGGGCCCGATCCAAACGGAAGAGGGCGCGGAGCCCAAAAAGCGCGCGGGATTTTCTTCCGGACTCGGCTTTGTGCTCGCGGCAGCGGGTTCGGCGGTCGGACTTGGGAATCTTTGGCGCTTTCCCTATCTCGTGGCACAGTACGGCGGGGGAATGTTTTTGCTTTGCTACATTCTTCTCGCTGTCACGTTCGGCTTTTGCCTGCTGGTGCTTGAGATCGCGATCGGCAGAAAGACGGGCAAGGGCGTCATCGGCGCGTTTGCCGCGCTGAACAAAAAATTCAAGTGGTTCGGCTTTATCTGTCTGGTCGTGCCCATCATCATCGTCCCGTATTACAGCGTCATCGGCGGCTGGGTGCTCAAGTATTTCTTTGCCTTCCTCGTCGGCGATTCCGCGCTGGTCGGTGCGGGTGCGGACACGAGCGCATACTTCAGCTCCTTCATCTCGAACGCATGGCAGCCGCTCGTGTTCTTTCTGATCTTTGCGGCAGGCACCATTCTCGTCGTCGTGTTCGGCGTGCAGAAGGGGATCGAGCGCGTCAGCAAGATCCTCATGCCCATTCTCGCCGTGCTCGCTGTCTTCCTCGCGATCTATGCGATGTGTCAGCCCGGCGCGCTCGAAGGGGTCAAAAAGCTGTTTGTCCCCGACTTTGCCGACTTCCGCCCGCAGACATTGCTCGCGGCACTCGGCCAGCTGTTCTATTCGATGTCGCTCGCGATGTGCATAATGATCACATACGGCTCGTACATGAAGAAAAACGCCTCCGTGCAGAGCTCGGGCAGGCAGATCTCCATCTGCGACACGCTGTTTGCGATCTTTGCGGCGCTCATCATCATCCCGTCCATCTACTCCGTCGCGGGCAGCGGCGAGGCAGCGGCGGAAGCGATGAGCAAATCCGGGCCTTCCCTGATGTTCGAAGTGCTCCCGCGCATCTTCAACGGGATGTTCGGCGGCAGGGTGATCGGCGTCATCTTCTTCGTGCTCGTGCTGTTCGCGGCGCTGACCTCTTCCATTTCGCTGGTCGAGGCGATCGTCGCGGTGCTCCGCGAGAACTGCCACCTCAAGCGGTGGGTCTCCTGCCTGATCGTGTTCGGCATCATGCTCGTGCTCGGCGCGCTCTCTTCGCTCGGTTTCGGGCCTTTGAGTATGGTCCAGATCGGAGGAAAGACCTTCCTCGACATGTTCGACTTTGCCTCCAACAGCATCCTGATGCCGCTGGTCGCGATCGTCACCTGCATCATTGCGGGCTTTTTCTGCGACACGGAGGGGCTGATGGACGAGATCGGACTGCGCGGCAAAGGATACCGCATGTATTACAAGATCATGATCCGCTACGTCGCGCCCGTGTGCATGGCGGCGATCCTGATCAGCGGTCTGTTCATGACTCTCTGACACAAAAACGCGAAAGGGCTTCCCGACGGAAGTCCTTTTTTTGTCGGAAAAAAGCAAAACGCCCTTGAAATGGCGCGCAAGATGTGTTATAATTGTGAAGAAAGCGCAAAAGCGCAAATCTACTTCCGGAGTTTTGCTATGTTGAATCAACTCAATGCGGCGTCGTTCGACAAGAACGCGCCCTATCTGTACCTGATCGTCGGCATCATTCTCGCCGTCGTGATCGCACAGGCGGTGTTCTTTCTCGTCCGCGCCTATCGCAGGGGCGTGAAGATCGGAATGTCGAGGGCGGTGCTCAACAAGACCATGCTCCGCGCGGGCGTCTTTACTGTCGCCCCCGCGGTCGCCATCCTCGTCGGCATCGTCGCGCTCTCGCAGAAGCTGGGCATCCCGCTTCCCTGGCTGCGCCTCTCGGTCATCGGCAGTTTCAGCTATGAGACCATCGCGGCGAACATCTTCGAAGGCAACGTCGAGTCGGCGACCGTCTACGTCACCGTGGCGCTGGTCATGACGAGCGGCATGCTCGTGTCCATGTTCCTGCCCCTCATCACGGGCAAGAAGATCCAGCGCGGGCTGATGAAGATCCGCAAACACGACAAGAAATGGGGCGACATCTTCATGACTGCGCTCTTTCTGGGCATGATCTCCGCCTTCCTCGGCTATGTGTTCGGCGACGTGGGGGAGGGCGCTTCGGGCTGGATCCCCGTGCTCGTGTTCGTAGTCTCCGCCATCGTGATGGCGCTGTGCGGCCTGCTGCTCAAAGTCACGAAATGGCGCTGGATCAACGACTACGCGCTCCCGTTCTGCATCGTCGCGGGCATGGCTTCCGCCATTCCCATCACAATGCTCCTGGGCTGAAAGGAGGTAACATATGAAAGACATGAAACAAACAAGACCGGTGCGTTCTTTTGACGACAGCACACATTTTTACGGCAGGATCTGGGGCGTGGGCGCGGCACTGCTCATCATCGCCTATCCCTTCGTCTGCATGGCGATCTTCGGCGCGGCGGTGGACTGGAAGATCTTTGCCTCAGGCATCTCCATCATCGTGATGTACTGCGCCGTCGGCGCGGTGGAGACGTTCACCTACACGCCCATGCTCGGCTCGGGCGGCACCTATCTCGGCTTTGTCACGGGCAACCTTTCCAACCTCAAAGTACCCTGCGCGCTCAACTGCATGGAACAGGCGGGGGTGGAGAAGGGCACGGAAGAGGCGGAGATCGTCTCGACCATCTCCATCGCGATCTCATCCATCGTGACGATGATCATCCTCGTCCTCGGCGTCGTGCTGATCAGTTTCCTCACGCCCGTCCTCGAAAACGAAGTGCTCCGTCCCGCCTTCGACCAGGTGCTCCCCGCACTGTTCGGCGGCATGGCGGTCGTGTATATCTCCAAAAACTGGAAGATCGCGATCCTTCCCTGCGTTCTCATGCTGCGCGTGTTCATCGTCGCGTCGTACGCGACGGGCAGCGGCGACCTCGCGGGCACGCTGATCGGCGTCATGGTCCCCGTCGGCGTCGTGGTGACCGTGGGCTCCGCGCGCATCATGTACAACAAGGGCTGGCTGGGCGAGAAGGGCATCCCTTCCGAGACCGCGGAGGAAGCCGCCGATACGCCCGCCGACGCGGAAAAGAACGCCGCAGACAAGGAGGAGGACAAATGAGCCCCGCCGCGATCGCCGTTCTCGTCGTCTGCATCGTCTGCGGCGCGGCCGTCCTCGTCCTGCTTGCGGTGCCGTTTGTGCGCGCGGCGCGCTTCCGTCCCGAAAAGGAGGAAGGCTATCCCGACTTTCCCGTCTCATGCGACAAAGAGAAGGCGGTGGCCGATCTCGCGGAGATGGTCCGATGCAGGACGGTCTCGGACACGGACGAGAGCCGCGAGGACGAGGCGGAGTTCGAAAAATTCGAGAAACTTCTGCCGCGCCTGTTCCCGAATGTGTATAAGGCGTGCGAATTTACCAAGCTCGGCAAGCGCTCGCTTTTGTTCCGCTGGAAGGGGAAGGACTCTTCCGTCAGCCGCGTCCTGATGGCGCATTACGACGTCGTCTCCGTCGAGCAGTCGCTCTGGCAAAAGCCCGCATTTGAGGGCATCATCGAGGACGGCGTGCTCTGGGGCAGGGGGACGCTGGATACGAAGGGCACTCTCAACGGCGTGATGCAGGCGGCGGAGAGCCTGATCGGACAGGGCTTTGTGCCGCGCAACGACGTGTACTTCGCCTTCTCCGGCAACGAGGAGACCAACGGTTACGGCGCGCCGACCATTGTAAAGTATTTCAAGGAAAAGGGCATCCGCCCCGCGCTCGTGTGCGACGAGGGCGGCGCGGTGGTGGAAAACGTATTCCCGGGCGTCGCGGCGCCCTGCGCGCTGATCGGCATCGCCGAAAAGGGGATCTGCAACGTCCGCTTTTCGGTGGAGGGCAAGGGCGGCCATGCGAGCGCGCCGCCGCCGCATACCGCAGTCGGCGTGCTGAGCCGGGCCTGTGCGGCAGTGGAGGACCATCCGTTTCCCGGCAAGGTCGCAAAACCTGCGGCGGAGATGTTCGACACGCTCGGCCGACGTTCTACCTTTTTGTACCGCCTGATCTTTGCCAATCTCGGCATCTTCCGCGGCGTGCTTGACTCCATCTGTAAAAAGAGCGGCGGCGAGCTCAACGCGCTGATGCGCACGACGGTCGCTTTCACCCAGATGAGCGGGAGCAAGGGCATGAATGTCATTCCGCCGCGCGCGGAGATGGTCGCCAACCTGCGCATCATGAGCGGGGAGACGGTGGAAGAGAGCGTTGCGTATCTGAAAAAAGTCATCGGCAATGACGATGTGAGGATAGAAGTGATCTACGGCACAGATCCGTCCAACGTCTCCGAAACGCAAGGGGAGGCATGGGAGATGATGAAGCGCGCGGTCTCGCAGACGTGGCGCGGCGCGCTGGTCTCGCCCTATCTGATGCTCGCGTGCAGCGATTCGCGGCACTACGGCGAGATCTCCGATCATGTGTACCGCTTCTCCGCGATGGCGCTCTCCAAAGAGGAGCGCGCGAGCATCCACGGCAACGACGAGCGCATCCCGCTTGAAAAAGCGGTGCAGACGGTGGAGTTTTACCTGCGTCTGCTCGCACAGTTCTGAACAGATTTGCGCCCCGCTTTTGCGGGGCGTATATTTTTTCGCAAAAGTGTCAAAACTCCTCTGAAAAAAGGAGGAGAAGGATGGAGAAGATACGCTTTTACATCACTTGTCACAAGCCTTGCGCGACGGTGGAGAACGAGGTCGTCCGTCCTGTCAGCCAACAGGCGCTGGCGGCGCAACTTGCGCGCGGGGATGCGCAGGACGCCTTCGTCGCGGCGCACGCGGACAGCTTCTGCGAGCTCGTGACGCAGTATTGGGCATGGAAATACGACGATGCGGAGGTGGTCGGCTTCGGGCATTACCGCCGCTATTTCGATTTTTCGGGCACGGGCCGCGCGGACGGCTACAACGTCGTGCGCGCGGGCTATCTCACGCCCGCCTCGGCGGCGCGGTACGCGCTCTCGGACGAAGAGGCGGTGCGCGCGGCGGCGACGGAGGCGGAGGTGATCGCGCCGCAGCCGTACGAATGCCTCGCGCGCTCGGTGCGCAGTCAGTACGCGCGCGCCGAGCACCTGCACGCGGAGGACCTCGCGCTCGCGGAGGAGATCATCGCGGAACTTCACCCGCAATACCTGCCCGCGGCGCGGCGCTACCTTTCGGGGCGGCGGATGTACACCTGTAACATGTTTTTCATGCGCCGCGGCCTGTTTGCAAAGTACTCTGCGTGGTTGTTTTCCGTCTTGTTCGAGTTCTGCCGCCGCCGCGACATGCGCCGTTACAGCGCGGAGGCGCTGCGCACGCCCGGGCATCTGGGCGAACGGCTTTTCGGCGTATGGCTGACCCATTACCTCGCGCACGGGGGCAAGGTCGCGCATCGGCGCATCCTGTACTTTGAACACACGCCCGCGCCCGCGTCGTTCTCTCCCGCCTTCCCGCGCGACAACGTGCCCGTGTTCTTTGCGACGAACGCGCGTTTTGCGCCCTTCACGGCGGCGGCGCTCGTCTCGCTCGTGCGCACCTCTTCGCCCGCGCGCAATTACGACGTCGTCGTGCTCTCGGGCGATCTCTCGCAGGCGGACCGCGAAAAGCTCCTTTCGCTCACCGCGCACCGAAAGAACTTCTCCCTCCGCTTTTTCGATCCCTGCGGCGCGATGGAGGGGTATGCGCTGCGCGAAAAGGAGAACATCTCCCGCGAGACCTATTTCCGACTCGCGATCCCCGAGCTCTTTCCCTGCTACGACAAGGTGCTCTATCTGGACAGCGACCTGATCGTGCGTCGGGACGCGGGGGAGCTGTTCGACACGGAGCTGGGCGACAACTACCTCGCGGGCGCGCCCGACGTCTGTCATGCGGGCAACGTCAACGGATTCGATCCATCCCTTGCACAGTACTTTGCAAAGTTCGGGTATGCGGACGTGATGAAGCTGGTCAACGCTGGCGTGCTGGTGATGAACACGGCGGCGCTGCGCAGAGATTTTTCCTGTGCCTATCTTCTCGACTTTGCGCGGCAGGGGAACTTCCTCTTCCAGGACCAGGACGTACTCAATCTGCTCTGCGAGGGGCGCATCGTCTTTCTGGACGTGGGCTGGAACTTTACCGCAGACCCCGAGGGCAGTTATCGCGCCGAGGCTCGTTCGTTCGCGCCCGCGGAATATTCGCGCGGCTGGATGCGCGCGGCGTCGGACATCTGCATCTGTCACTATGCGGGCAACGAAAAGCCGTGGCGCACGCCCTCCGCGCAGTATGCGGAGTTCTTCTGGGAGAATTTCCGCCTGACGCCTTACTACGAGGGCTTTCTCCTGCGCCCCGCGCCCGAAAAAGCGGGCAGGGCGCGCCGCGCTTTCGATGCGTTCGTCCTTGCCGTGTTGCCGAAGGGTACCCGACGCAGGGCGGTCGTCAAGAAGCTGTATCACCTTCTGCGCCGCAGACGGCGCACGGCGGTGCCCCTCGGCGACGAGGCGCTCGCGCAGTTCTGAGCAGAAGAAAAATAAAAAAGCCGCGGGGCGCAGGAAAATTCCTGCGCCCCGCGGCTTTGTCCTTTTTCAGGCGCACAGCCGCGGCATCGCGCGCCTGCACAGGCGGGCGCGGCCCGTCTGCAGCAGCACGGCAAACTCCGCAAGCGGCGCGGGCAGGCCCTCGCTGTGGGGCAGGTCGGCGGCGAGAAGATGCGCGAGTCTTCTGAAAAAGGCGAAAAAAGCCCTTCCCGACAGCGTGTTCGAGAGATGGAACAGCCCGTCGCGCAAAAGGTAGGTCAGAATGCCGGGGCGAAGCTGCGCGTACTCTTCGCGCGCCCGCGCAAAGAGCAGGATCTCCTCCGCGCCCGCGAGGAAATCGGCGCGGCAGCGCGCGCTCCCGATCTCGCCGTCGGTGATGGAGCCGCCCGCGTTCTTGCGGTAAAAATACACGCATTCCTTGATCGCGCAGATCTTGTCGGCGAGGATGCAGGCGCGGATCCCGAAGGGCGCGTCCTCATACACCCGCCCTTCGGGGAAAAGGATGTTTCCGCGCAAGAGCAATTCGCGCGTGTAGACCTTGTCCCAGCATCCGATGCAGGCGAGCATCAGCGGATGCGTCCGCACGGGGAACCCGCCCAAAAGCTCCGCCCTGCGGAAAAAGAGCATGTCCCGATAGGGTCGCAGACTCCCGTCCCGCTCGTCGGCGATACAGGGATTTGCCATGCAGACCTGTGCGCGCGTCTCCTTCATCCGCGCGATCATCTTTGCGAGCGCGCCCGGCGCGTAGTAGTCGTCTGCATCGAGAAAGGCGATGTAATCCCCGCGCGCCCGTTCGAGCGCGGTGTTGCGCGCGGCGCCCGGCCCGCGGCGCCGCGTGAAGATCGCGCGGACGCGCGGCTCCCGAAGGGCATATTCGCGCAGGATGTCCGCGCTGTTGTCCGTCGAACCGTCGTCCACGCACAGCACCTCCAGAGAAGTTGCCTGCAAGAGCGCGCTGTCGATCGCCCTTCTCAGCGTGCGTTCGGCGTTGCAGACGGGCATGATCACGGAAATTTCCATAGTTTTCTCCTCCGTTTTTTTCGGAGTATTGACTCTTTTCCGAAAAAAAACACTCCGCGCGCGATATTTTTTTCAAAAGAGCGCAAACTAACGGCGGAGGTATCTGCTATGTATATCGCAAACGTGATCTCTTATATCCTTGTGCTTCTCGGCGCGGTGAACTGGGGACTTGTCGGAATTTTCAATTTCAACCTCGTCTCCGCGATCTTCATGGGGGAGCGCAGCGTCGGTGCGATCATCGTCTATTGCCTGATCGCCGCGGCGGCGGTCTGGCTGATCTTCTACACCGTCTTTGCGGGCGGCATTTTGCGCCTGCACGGCGGCGGCGATCATCGCGACCATCACGCTTAAAACAATGCGCGCGCCAGTTTTCGGACGCGCGCATTGTTTTTTGCCCGCCTGCGCAAATTATTTGCCCAGGCGGGCGGTTTTTTCCTGCGGCGGCGCTTTTTTGCGCCGCCGCTCCCGCTTTTCGCCGTTTTGTCGCTGCTCCCGCCGCCCCGCACCGCGTCCTTTCTGCGCTCTTTATCGATTTTTTGTGCTCTACGCCGTACCTTGCCGCCGCCCCGCACCGCGTCCTTTCTGCACTTTTTATCGATTTTTTGTGCTCTACGCCGTACCTTGCCGCCGCCCGAACGGCGTGCGTCGCTTTAATTAGATTTTCACCGTTTTTCACACACTTTTAAGGAGCGCCCCCTTGACAATCGCGGCGTTTTGGCATATAATAAAAGCGTAGATAGTTTGTAGTAGAAACTATTTGCACCATTGTCATATTTTCAAATTACAAATGCAGAAAAACATGACAGACATGACAGGAGGCAAGGCAAAATGAGTTTCGTGGAATTCAAGGACGTGAGCAGATTTTACAAGATGGGCACGAACGTCATCCGCGCGGCGGACAAAGTCAACTTCACCATCGAAGAAGGGGAGTTCTGTGTCATCGTGGGGCCGAGCGGCGCGGGCAAGACGACGGTGCTCAACATCCTCGGCGGCATGGACGTGGCGAGCGAGGGGCAGATCCTCGTGGACGGTACGCGCGTCGATCAAATGAGGGAGCGGGCGCTGACAGATTACCGACGCTATGACGTGGGATTCGTCTTTCAGTTTTACAACCTTATCCAGAACCTCACGGCAAAGGAGAACGTGGAGATCGCGGCGGAGATCTGCAAAAATCCGCTGGACGCGGGCGAGGTGCTCGAAAGTGTGGGACTTGCCGACCGCATGAACAATTTTCCCGCACAGCTCTCGGGCGGCGAACAACAGCGCGTGTCCATCGCGCGCGCGATCGCGAAAAACCCGAAACTTCTTTTGTGCGACGAGCCGACGGGCGCGCTGGACTACGAGACGGGCAAGAGCATTCTCAAGCTCCTGCACGATGTCTGCCGCAAAAACAAAAAGACGGTCATCGTCATCACGCACAACTCGGCGATCACGCAGATGGCGGACCGCGTCATCCACATCAAAAACGGACAGGTTTTCTCGCAGGAGTGCATCGAAAACCCTGCGGACGTCTCCGTCATCGAGTGGTAAAGGACGGCTTGCGGAGGTCGGACCATGAAAAAATTCAACAAAAACATCGTCCAGGAGTTCAAGACGGGTTTCGGCAGGTTCATCGCCATCATGGCGATCATCGCGCTCGGCGTCGGCTTTCTGATCGGCGTCATGCAGGCGACGCCCGACATGAAGAACTCCATGGACCGCTATTATGAGAGCGTCAACGCCTACGACGCCTATGTAAAAGGCAGTCTCGGCCTGACGCAGTCGGACCTCGACGCGCTTGCGGCGGCGGAAGGGGTGGAGAGCATCGAAAAGGTGATCTCGACCGACCTTCTCGTGCACCTTGGCGACCTCGAGGTCGCAGGCAGGGTGATCGGGCTGGAGACGCTCGGCAAGGAAGACGCGATCAACAAGCTCACGCTGCTCGAAGGGGCGTGGCCCGCCGCGGGCACAAACGAGGTCGTCGTCGCGCGGGCGGCGGGGAGCACCGAAAAGGTCAATGTCGGCGACGAGATCGTCCTCGACGCGGCGAGCGGCACCTACGGCGACGTGTATGTTTACGACACCTTCAAGGTGGTCGGCATCGTCGATTCCCCCGATTATTATTACCGCGACGCGCGCGAAGTGACCACGATCGGCACGGGCGTGATCGGGTGCATCGTCTACGCGAATGCGGACGTATACGATCTCGCTTCGGGACAGCTTTTTTCCGCGCTGAACAACAAACTTCTGTTGCAAGACGACACCGTCGAGGTCGTCTGCACCGACTGCTATCTGCGCTTTGAGGGAGCGGAAGACTACACGCGCTTTGACGACGATTACAAAAACTATGTCCTCGACGCCTGCTCGAAGATCGAGACGCTGGGTACCGAACAGAGCAAGCAGTTCGACGCGGCGCTGGAAAAGCTGCGGAATTTGCCCGGAGGGATGAGCAGTATGGTTCCCTCGTCGGCGAGCTGGTACGTCCTCGACCGCGCGAGCACCAACGTGAGCTATGTGAGCTACGATCTGAACTGCGAGAAAGTGGAGGAGATCGCGGGCGTGTTCCCCATCTTCTTCATCCTCGTCGCGGCGCTGGTCGCGCTGACCTCGATGACGCGCATGGTCGAAGAGGACCGCATGCAGATCGGCACCTTCAAGGCGCTGGGCTTCGGGAAGGCGCGCATCATGTCCAAGTACCTGATCTACTGCTGTCTCGCGAGCATCATCGGCTGTGTCGCGGGCATCCTGTGCGGGTTTGCGCTGTTGCCGTCCATCTTCTGGAAGGCGTATGCGACCATGTACACTCTCCCTGCGCTGCATTACGGGTTCAGCTGGTGGCTCGCGCTGGCAGTGTTCGGGATCTCGCTCGCGGGCACGGCGCTGGTCACATGGTTCGCCTGCCGGTCCTCTCTGCGCGAGCGCCCCGCAACGCTCATGCAGCCCAAGGCGCCCAAGGCGGGCAAGCGCGTCCTGCTCGAACGGGTGGGCTTTTTCTGGAACCATCTCAAATTCAAGTGGAAGGCGACCATCCGCAACATCTTCCGCTACAAGAAGAACATGATCCTCACCATCATCTCCGTCATGGGGTGTACGGCGCTCATTCTGACGGGGTTCGGGCTCAACGACTCTGTTTCCGCGGTGACCGACCTGCAATACAGCAAGGTCATCCTGTACGACGTTCAGGTGGAATTTGACGGCGGTGAGTCGGAAGTGCTCGACAGCTTTGTGCAGTCAGCGGATGCGGCGCTCTCCGTGTACAGCGAGAGCGGACAGCTCCTGATGGAGGACGGCACCGAGTCCGTCGATCTCTATCTCGTCGAGGACACGGAGCAATTCAATTCTTTCATCAACTTGCATACGCGCAAAAAATCTGCTATAATAGATATCACGAAGAGCGAGAAGCAGAATTCCATCGTCATTCCCGAGAACATCGCCATCGTCTACGGGCTGGAGGCGGGCGACACGATCGGCTACCGCGCCGCAGGCGGGGAGAGAGTGGAGTTCACCGTCTATGCCGTCTGCGAAAACTACACGGGCAGCTATGCGTACATGAGCCGCTCCTCTTACGAGGCGCTGTTCGGCGAAGTGGAGGACAATGTCTGGCTCATTCAGAAGGACATTCCCGACGGCGACGAAGAACAGATCTCGCGCGACCTTCTCAAGGAATCGAACGTCACTTCCGTCGGGTTCGTCAAGGACTCCGCAAACACATTCGACAGCCTGAGTTCGACGATGGGGCTGGTCATTGCCGTGCTCGTCGTCAGTGCGGGCGCGCTTGCGGCGATCGTCCTTTACAACCTGACCAACATCAACATCGAGGAACGGCGGCGCGAGATCGCGACCCTTCGCGTGCTCGGATATCGGCGTTCGGAGGTGGCGGGCTACATCTACCGCGAGAGTGCCATCCTCACGGTCACGGGCACCTTGCTCGGGCTTGGGCTGGGCGTTCTTCTGCATATGTTCATCGCCTCGCGCGTCAACAGCGTGTCCATGATGTTCGGCCGCACGATCGCGGGCTGGAGCTTCCTCTGGGCATTCCTGATCACCATCGCGTTTGCGGCGATCGTGTATGCTTTCATGCTCATAAAACTCAATAAGATCAATATGGCGGAATCGCTCAAGTCGAACGAGTGACGGGGCGAAGGAGAGACACTGTGGAAAAAGATCGATTGCGCGAACAGCTGATGCAACAGCTCTGGCGCATGAACAAGATGAACTTAATGCTGACGCTCCGCGAGTTTATCGAGGGCGAGACGGCTACGCTTTGGTTTCTGCGCTCGGCGGACGAGACGGTCACGCCCTCGCAGATCAGCGACAGCCTGCGCATCAGCCGCGCGCGCACGGCGAACATCCTGCGCGCGCTGCGGAGCAAGGGATACGTCGACATGGACATCGCGGCAGATGACCGTCGGAAGATGGACGTCCGGCTCACGGCGGCAGGCAGGAAATTTCTGGACGAAAAGCACGACGCGCTCAGCCGTTACTTCGATCTCTACATCGAAGTGTTGGGCGAAGAGGACACGGTCGAGCTGACCCGTCTGCTCAAAAAGACGGCGGACAGCGAACGTCTGCTCAAAAAAGAGAAAGAGGAGGGATGCGCGCAATGATCGACAACGAATCGGGCGAAGATTATCTGGAGGCGATCCTGCTCCTCTCGGACAGAAAACAGGACGTGCATTCGGTGGACGTCGCGCGCGAGCTCGACGTCTCCAAACCCGCCGTCACCAAGGCGATGCGCATCCTCACGCAGAAGGGATACGTCAACATCGTGGACAATCACATCCACCTGACGCAGCGCGGGCAGGAATATGCGCGCGCGGTGTACGAAAAGCACCGCACGCTGACCGCCTTTCTGATGCGTCTGGGCGTGGGCGCTTCTGTCGCCGAGCAGGACGCCTGCCGCATGGAGCATCTGATCAGCGAGGAGACGTACGACGCCATCCGAAAATTCATGAACTGAATCCTGTATCGACAAAAAAAGGCGCGCGGAGAGATCCGCGCGCCTGATTTTTACAAACAGATGCCTGCAAAGACTCGATCGCGCGGGCAATTTTCGCCGCGAGGGGCGCGCGACGGGGCGCTTTGCGGAAAGGGTGCGGGCTTTGGCGCGGTATCTTTTTCGGGGCGGACGCTTGTCCGCTCTTTGTTTTTTTGCATTGAACAAGCCGCCTCCGACATAGATTAGAGACATCCGGTAAAAAAAGGGGGACGCAGTCTTGTTTGAGTTTCTTTGGGCAATTCTGGGCAAACTGTTTTTCTTTACGGGCGCGATCGGCGGGAAGGGCTCCTTTCCCAAGCCGCTCCCGCCCGAAGAGGAGGCGCGCTGTCTCCGCCTCGCGCGCGAAGGCGACAAGCAGGCGAAAGACACGCTCGTGCGCCACAATATGCGTCTGGTCGCGCACATCGTAAAAAAATACAACGGCGCGGCGGAGACGGACGATCTGATCTCCGTCGGAAGCATCGGGCTGATCAAGGCGATCGAGACCTACCGCGAGGGCAAGGGCACACAGCTCGCGACTTATACCGCCCGTTGTATCGAAAACGAGATCCTCATGCTCATCCGCAGCAACAAAAAGCGCCGCGGGGACGTGTATCTGTCCGACCCCGTCGGCGTGGACAAAGAGGGGAACGAGCTCACGCTGATGGACCTTCTGTTTGAAAAGGAGGAAGGGGTGTTCAAGGCGGTGGAGAGCCGCATGGTCCGCGAAAAATTCCTGCGCGTGCTCGAAGAGGTGCTCACCGAACGCGAATACACCGTCCTCTGCCTGCGCTACGGGCTCAAAGGGGGCGCGCCCATGCCGCAGAGAGAGGTCGCCGCTTTTTTGAAGATCTCCCGTTCGTACATCTCGCGCATCGAAAAGCGCGCCATCGAGCGGGTGCGCGCCTGCATCGACCGCTCCGATTACCTGTGACCGTCCCCGAAAATTGTGAGGTTGCGAATTCAAAAAGTAGTTACGACGGCGCGCCGTCGGGCGGGTGCGCGCCTGCATCGACCGCTCCGATTACCTGTGACCGTCCCCGAAAAATGTGAGGTTACAAATTCAAAAAAGTATTTACAACGGCGCGCCGCCGTGGTATAATGTAGATGAAAGGTCAAAGAAAGTCAAACCGCGGCGGCGGCAAAGGGGGCGGTGGCATTGAACATCTGCGACGCGATCGAGCGTTTCCTGCTCGAATCGCTGGGGGAGGAGCACAGCGTTCTGCTCTCCCGCAACAGTCTGGCGGCGCATTTCGACTGCGCGCCCAGCCAGATCAACTATGTGCTTTCCACCCGTTTCACGCCCGAGCGCGGCTTTCTCACGACCAGTCGCCGCGGCGGCGGCGGATACATCGAGATCGTCCGTGCGGACGGCGCGGGCGACGTCGGCGCGCTCTTGCGCGGCGGGCTGGGAGAGGAGCTCCCGTACAACCGCGCGCGCGGGATTTTAGACGCATTGCAGGAAAAGAACACGCTCACCCCGCGCGAGACGCGCTTCCTGCTCGCGGCGCTGTCGGACGCGGCGCTCTCCTGTTCGCCCGTCAAGGACAAGCTGCGCGCGCGCATCCTGAAAAATATTCTGCTGGAGATGGTGAAAGAAGAGGATGAAGGCTGAACGTCTTTGCTCCAACTGCAAAAAAAATCCCGCGGCGTACACGGTACAGGGCGAGGAGGGCGAGACCTTCCTCTGCGAGGAATGCTACGCCCGCTGGGCGGCGGCGGCCGAACACGTCGCGGAGCCTGACTTCTTCGTCTCCCTCTTTCCGCCAGAACAGGAGGAGGGCGCGAGCTGTCCCGTCTGCGGCACGACGCTCGAAGAGTATTCGCACACGGGGCTTTTGGGCTGTGCGGCGTGTTACAAGACCTTTGCACGCCAGCTCGAACCCGCCATACGGCGCATCCACGGCAGGCTGGAGCACCGCGGCAAGCACCCGCTCGGCAACGGCAAGCTGTACGAACTGCTGGTCGAACAGAAGCGCCTGCGCGGCGAACTGGAAAAAGCCCTGCGCGAAAAGCGCATGCAGGACGCACAGCGCATCAACCGCGACATCCGCGACATACGCCGCATGATCGGCGAGACGGGAGGGCAGGATGGTTAACAACATCGAGAGCACCGTCATTTCTTCCCGCGTGCGGCTGGCGCGAAACCTCGCCGATTACCCTTTTCCCAACAAGATCCGCGACGCGGCGCAGGGCAAAGAGATCGTGCGCGCCGTCAACGACGCGGCGAGCCGTCTGCGTCCGTTCACGCTCTACGAGATGGACGTCATCACCGATTCGGTCGCGCAGGCGATCTGCGACGATCACCTGATCAGCCCCGTGCTCGCGGCGAACAAGAGCTTCGGCGCGGCGCTCATCGACGAGACGACGGAAGAGGAAGAGGGCGGCGGCAAATTTTCCATCATGATCAACGAGGAGGACCACCTCCGCGAACAGTACATCATCGGCGGGCTCAATCTTCCGCTCGCCTACCGCAGGATCTCGGAGGTGGACGACGGGCTCTCGCGCGAGTTGCGCTTTGCCTTTGACGGAAGGCTTGGATATCTGACCTCCTGCCCGACCAACCTCGGCACGGGACTGCGCGCGTCCGTGATGCTCTTTCTGCCCGGGCTCACGCGCAGAAAGAAGATGAACCGCCTCATCCGCGAGATATCCCGCCTCGGGCACACGGTGCGCGGGGTGTACGGCGAGGGGAGCGCGGCGGACGGGTATATGTACCAGATCAGCAACGAGGTCACGCTCGGCGTGGACGAGGAGTACATCCTCTCCGAAGTCCAGCGCGCGGTGCTCGAGATCGTCACCCTCGAATCGCAGGCGCGCAAGACGCTGCGCGAGGAGGACGAGGACGGCGTGCGCGACGGGTGCTGGCGGGCGTACGGTACCCTCGCCAACTGCAACTGTATCTGCTATGACGAATTTCTGCGGCTGATGTCCGAAGTGAAACTGGGCGTCGCGCTCAACTTTTTGGAACTTCCCGACTTTTCCGCGCTGGACGCGCTGATCGCGTCCGCGCGCCCCGCAAACATAGAACTCACCTGTGACGGCGTGCTCAGCGCGCGCGAGCGCGACAAGCTCCGCGCTTCCATGTGCCGCAAGGCGCTCGCGGACTGCCGCCGCATCTGATGCGATCATTTCGGAGACACGATGAACGACTTCAATAAATTTTCCATCAATCTGCAAAAGGCGATCAAGCTCTCGCTGGACGCCGCAAAATATTACGGGAGCAGTTATGTCGGCAGCGAGCACATCCTGTTCGGCATCCTGAACGTGCGCGAGTGCCACGCGGCGAAACTTCTCGAAGCGGCGGGCGTGCGCGAAAAGGAATACCGCGACGTGTTCGTGCGCACCCTCGACAAGCGGGTCAAGATCAGCGGCTTCACCCCGCGCACCAAGAGCATGTTCGACAAGGCGTATGAGTTTGCGATCAGTCACGACGGCGCGGGCGCGAGCGTGAGCAGCGAATACATGCTCCTCGCCATCCTCGTCGACGACGAGTCGGTCGCGGTGCGCATCCTGCGCATGCTCGGCGCGGACATCGACGAGCTTCTCTCTTCCATCAACGACGAGATCGGCGAGCCGCAGCCGGACGAGGAGGAGGAGCTTCTCGACCAGTTCTTCCGCTCGCACGCAAAGGCGCGCGAAGGCGAGCGCGCGAAGCAGGGGGGCGAAGTGCAGCTCCGTTTCGGCATCGACCTCACACAGCGCGCGCGGGAGGGAAAGATCGATCCCGTCATCGGCAGGAAAAAGGAGATCGACAAGATCATCCAGGTGCTCTCGCGCAGGACCAAGAACAACCCCGTGCTCATCGGCGAGCCGGGCGTCGGCAAGAGCGCCGTGGTGGAGGGGCTCGCGCAGGCGATCGTCCGCGGCGAGGTGCCCGACCTGCTTTTAGACAAGGTCGTCTTTTCGCTCGACCTTCCGGGGATGCTCGCGGGCGCACGCTACCGCGGCGATTTCGAGGAACGGCTCAAAGAGATGCTGGACGGCATCCGCAAGAGCGGCAACGTCATCCTGTTCATCGACGAGATCCACTCCATCGTCGGCGCGGGGGCGAGCTCGGACAACAGCCTGGACGCGGCGAACATCTTAAAGCCCATGCTCGCGCGCGGCGAATTGCAGACCATCGGCGCGACTACGGTGGACGAATACAGAAAATACATCGAAAAGGATCCCGCGCTCGAGCGCCGCTTCACCCCCGTGATCGTGGAACAGCCGAGCGTGGAGGACACCATCGCGATCCTGCGCGGCCTGCGCGACAAATACGAGGCGCACCATAAGGTCACCATCAGCGACGAGGCGATCGTCGCGGCGGCGAGCCTTTCCGACCGCTACATCACCGACCGTTTCCTTCCCGATAAGGCGATCGATCTGATCGACGAGGCGGCGAGCCGCGCGCGGCTGGACAGCTACAACGGTCCCGCAGGCGTCAAGGAAAAGGAGCAGGAGATCGAACGGCTCAACGCCGAGAAAAACAAGGCGGTGCGCCGCGACGACTTCGCGGGCGCACAGCGCATCTACAACCAGATCAAACAGGCGGAGGCGGACATCGAGCGCATCCGCGCCGAATGGGAAAAGACGCGCGGAAACAGCCACGCGACCATCGGCTCGGAGGAGGTCGCCCGCATCGTGGCGAGCTGGACGGGTATCCCCGTCGTGCGTCTGACCGAAGAGGAGAGCACCCGCCTTTTGCATCTCGAAGAGGAACTGCACAAGCGCGTGATCGGTCAGGAGGAAGCGGTCGCGGCCGTCTCCAAGGCGATCCGCCGCGCCCGTGCGGGGCTCAAAGACCCGAACAAGCCCATCGGCTCTTTCCTGTTCGTCGGTCCCACGGGCGTGGGCAAGACGGAGCTTTGCAAGGCGCTCGCGGCGGCGATGTTCGGCGACGAGCGGCTCATGATCCGCCTGGACATGAGCGAATACATGGAAAAGCATTCGGTCAGCAAGATCATCGGCGCGCCGCCGGGATATGTCGGATTCGAGGACGCGGGCGGCCAGCTCACCGAAAAGGTGCGCAGAAAGCCCTATTCCGTCATCCTCTTCGACGAGATCGAAAAGGCGCACCCCGACGTGTTCAACGTCCTTTTGCAGCTGTTGGACGACGGGCGGCTGACGGACAGCCGCGGCAGGGTGGTCGATTTCAAGAACACCATCGTGATCATGACCTCCAACGTGGGCGCGGCCAAGGCAAAGGATATGCCGCGGCTGGGTTTCGCGGGAGAGAGCACCGACGCGGGCGAATACGAGTCGATGAAGGAGAAGATCTCCGAAGAGCTCAAATCGCAGTTCAAGCCCGAATTTCTCAACCGCGTGGACGAGATCATCATCTTCCACAAACTCTCGCGCGAGGACGCGGGCAAGATCTGCGACCTGTTCCTGCGCGTGCTCTGCGATCGGCTGAAAAAGCGCGACATCGACATCGCGGTGACGGACGAAGCCAAACAGCTTCTTCTCGCGGAGGGATATGACGACGTGTACGGCGCGCGCCCGCTCAAGCGCGTGATCCAGCGCCGCGTCGAAGACGCGCTCAGCGAGGCGATCCTCGCGGGCGAGGTGACGCCGGGCAAACACATCGCCGTGGATGCGAAAAACGGCGCGGTGGTGTTCCGCCAGACGCGCTGAAAAGATCAAGGGATCCGCTGTGCCCCGCGCAACGCGGGGTCCGCATAGAAAAATAACATCAGGAGGGAAAATTCATGCGTATCGAGATCAGCGAAAAAAATTGTAAGGCGAGCGAAAAACTTGTGTCCGTCGTCGAGAAAAAGGCGGCGCGCCTGAGCAAATATTTTGACGAAGACGCCGTGTGCTCCGTCTATCTCAAACAGGACGGCAAATTCTGCAAGACGGAGGTCACCGTCTATTATCGCGGGAACATGGTCCGCGCCGAGGTGAGCGGCGACAACTTCTACGACAACATCGACGCCGTCCTGCCCAAGCTGGAGAGGCAGATCTACAAGCACAAGACGCGGCTGGAGGACAAACTGCGCAAGGATGCCTTCCTCGGCAAACAGCTCTTCTTCACGGACGATACGCTTTCCGAGAGCAAGCTCGTGCGCACCAAGACGTTTGAACTCACGCCCATGACCACGGAAGAGGCGGTCGAACAGCTCGACCTGCTCGGCCACAGCTTCTACATCTTCCAGGATGCGGACACCCGCGAGGTGCGCGTCGTGTATCTGCGCGAGAGCGGCGACGTCGGCCTGATCATCCCCAAAAAGAAATAAAATAACCCAAGCAGCATAAAAAGGGCAGAAGCGGTCGGCAAGCGCCGATCGCTTCTGTCTATATTTCATCATTTGTTTTAACCAAAGAAAGGCCTGCCTTCGTCGAAGACAAGCCCCTGCAATGTATCCCTCCTTGTTGTCACACATTTGCCCGGACGGGTATAAAGAGATACGACTTGCCGTTTCGTATCCCGTCCGGAACTTCTCTCCTTGTGTGACGCAAACAGTATACCACATTTTTCCAATAATTTCAAGCGCATGAATATGTAAAATTATATTTTTTCTGTACCTTTCCGATAAATTTTTTTGTGCGTTTTGCATACAATAGCGGTATGACGGGAGCGGTCGGACACATGCGCGAGGCATACCGGAAAGTGCGCGCGGCTTTTGCCTATCTCACGGCAAAAAAATACACCACTCTGGCGGGGACGATGGCATTTTTCCTCGTCCTTTCTTTCGTGCCGTTTTTTTTCTGGCTCTCTCTTCTCTTCGGAAGACTCAATATCGACTACACGCAGATCCTCGAACTCGAGATCTTCCGCGACGTCAAAGACCTCATCCTGTACTTTCGCGACGCGGCGCAGAGCGCGACGGGCAGTGCCTCCGTCATTCTGCTCGTGACCACGCTGTATTCCTCGACAAACCTGTTTTACCACATGCGCCGCAGCGGCGAGATCATTTACGAATGCCGCCGACGAAAGGGGAGCATCGTTCTGCGCCTCTCCGCGCTCGTGTTCATCTTCGTCGTCATGCTCTTGCTCGTGGGCGGCGTGCTTCTTTTTCTCGCCGGCAACGCCTTTCTCGCGCGGCTGTTTCCCTCCTTCGTCGCGCAGCTCGCCGTATACGCCCTTCTCGGCGTCGTGATGTTCGCGCTCCTTCTCATCCTCAACCTCTACATCTGTCCCTACCGCGTCGGCGTGGGCAATGTGATATGGGGGAGTCTGCTCACCCTTTTGCTCGGCGGGCTCGCCTCCTTCGGGTTTACGCTGTACACATCCTTCGGCTCGGCGCAGAAGCTCTACGGCGCCGCCGTCTTTTTCATCCTGTTTCTCCTGTGGCTGTATGTACTCATGACATGTTTTGTCATCGGCGTCATCTTCAACTGTCATCTGCTGGAACAGGACAAAAAAAGCCGTATTGTCCATAAAAAGTTCTAATTTGGTTGCATGGCGCGCGTGTTTGTTGTATAATAAAACAGATCGGCACAGCCGATACGCTATACGAAAAAGGTGAAAATATGTATCAGCTCTTCTGTGATTCCAACTGCGAACTCTGGCATACCGCCGCAAAGGAATACGGTCTGAAGGTCATCTCCATGCCCTATGTGCTGGACGGGCAGGAGTACTATTACGACCTCGGCGAAAAGACGGATTTCGCCCATTTCTATGACCGCATGCGTGCGGGCTCCGTGCCGACCACCTCGGCGATCAACGAACAGAACTACATCGACTATTTCGAGCCCGTGCTCAAAGAGGGGAAGGACATCTATTACATCACCTTCTCGCACAAGCTTTCGGCGACTTTCAACAGCATGGACCGCGCCATCGCGGCTCTCAAAGAGCGATATCCCGAGCGCGAGATCCGCACCTTCGACACCAAGTCCATCAGCCTCGGCGCAGGCTTTCAGGTGCGTTATGCCGCCGAAAAATACAAGGCGGGCGCCACGATGGACGAGCTGGACGAGTATCTGACCTCCCTGCGCGATCATACGGTCGTCTATTTCATCGTCGACGATCTCGTCTATCTCAAGCGCGGCGGCAGGATCTCTGCCGTCACGGCGGCGCTCGGCACCATGCTCGGCATCAAACCGATGATCTCCATCGTCCCCGACGGTTCGCTCAAGAGCGTCGGAAAGGTCAGAGGGAGCAAGCGCGTCTTTGCGGAGTTCATCCGCATCATGCACGAGCACAACTGCGACGTCAAAAATTACCGCGTCGAGATCCTGCAGGCGGATTGCCCCGAGACGGGCGAAGGGCTGAAACAGGCGATCAAAGAGGAGTTTGGCGAAGAGGTCGATGCCAACGTGCAGATCGTCGGCCCCGTCATTGCCGCGCACTGCGGCCCGGGCACGCTCGGCCTCATCTTCTACGGCGACAAGTGAGCGTTGCGGGGGACAAATTGAAGCGCGTCCTGAGCACCCTCCTCGTCCTTATTTCGTTGTTTGCGCTCTTTGCAGGCTTTGCGGGCTGTACGGGGGAACAGGAACGGTATTTCGTCGAGTTTTCCCTCTCTGGAAATTTCCATGTGGACGGAGAGCCGCTCTCCTCGCGCGCGCATGCGGCGCTCGAGCGGGAGATCGGCGGGCTTTTGAATGAGATCGAGGACGCCGTCAGCGTCGAGCGCGGAGACAGCGACGTCTCGCGCATCAACGCCGCGGCGGCGGGCGAGGAAGTCGTCGTCTCCGACTGCACGTTTGAAATGCTCACGCTCGCAAAACAGTATTTCTCGCGCACGGGCGGCGCGTTTTCCGCCGCGCTGTACGGTCTGAGCGAACTGTGGGGCTTTACGCCCGAGTTTGAGGGGCGTTACACCCTTCCGCGGCCCGAGCCTTCGGAAGAAGAGATCTCTGCGGCGCTCTCCGCGAGCGATTTCGAGGACATAGTTCTTCGCGAGGGCAACGTCGTCGTAAAGCGCAACGCGGACACGCGCATAGACCTAGGCGGCATTGCAAAGGGCTACATGAGCGACGCGGCGGCAGAGCTCATCCGCGCAAAATACGAGGGAAGTGCGCTGGACGGCTATCTCAAAGTGATGTCAAACACCGTGCTGTTCGGCGAAAATGCCGACAAGGGCAGGGGCTGGACAAGCTCGGTGGAGAACCCGCGCGTGCTCACGACGGGCGTGACCGAGGCGCTGTACGCGAAGGACCTTTCGGACGTCGCGATCAGCTGCAGCGCGGATACCTATCGCTTTTACGTCTACGACGGGCGCATCTATTCGCACATCATCGACGGGAGCACGGGAAAACCCTCTTCCAACGGGATAATCTGTATCTGCGTCTTTGTGCCGCTCTCTGTTCCGAATGCGGGCGCTGCGGCCGATGCGCTTTCCACGGCGGGATATTGCATGCCGCTTACGCAGGCGCTGGATCTGTATTCCTCTCTCGCGGAGGAGGGCGTCTCCGCCGTCGTGATCTGCGCGGATTTCAAATATTATGTGACGGGCGGAGCGGATATTCTCGGCCGCGAGGAGTTCGGTCAGACGGGCGAAGTCTTTGTGCGCGCAGAGATCGAAGACGCCTCCGACGACGTGATCGATTGTGAACAGGAACTCGAATACATCCGAAAGGTGGAAGAATACACGGCAAGATGAACAGGGAAGAGAAGATAGACGCGATCAGAAAACAGAAATTGTTTGTACCGTGGGACGCGGCGGTTTTCGCGCTTGCGGCTGTTTTGATCGCGCTTTCTTTTCTCATCGCCTTTGCCTATGAAGGGCGGGAAGGGGACACCTTTTCCGTCTACTATGACAACGAAGTGATCTTCACGGCGCCGCTCAGCGAGGACGCCGTGTATCTGTTCGAGGAGAAAGACGGCAGGGGTACGGTCACGCTGTACGCGGGGCAGGAGACGGAGAACTACAACGTGATCGAGGTGAAGGACGGCAAGGTTTGTGTCTCGCATTCCGATTGTCCGGACGGCATCTGCCGCCTTCGCGGCGCGGTCTCTGCGGGAGAGATCGTGTGCCTGCCGCACGGATTCAAGATCAGCGTTGGGAGTGAAGGGGGGAGCGACGTATGAAGAGGACGGCAAAACGCCTTTCGATGCTGGCGGTCCTGCTCGCCGCGGCAAGCATCGTCTTTCTGATCGAATCGCTGATCCCGCCTCTGTTTCCGCTCGCGCCGTATGTCAAGATCGGGCTTGCGAATGTGTTTGTGCTCTTTGTCATCATCGTCTTCGGGCCTGCGGACGCGTTTTTGTTCGTGCTTGCAAAAAATCTTCTCACCGCATTGTTTGCGGGGTGGTACGCTTTCCCGTTCAACATCGCGGGGAGCGTCTGCGCGTATCTTGCGATGGCGGGAACGTATTGCCTGTTTTTTCCGAAGATCAGTCTCGTTTCGGTCAGCGTCCTGGGCGCGATCGTGAGCAACATCGCGCGCACGGCAGTCGCCGCGGCGGTGCTCGAGGCGCCGTCTCTGTTCGTGCAGGTGCCGTTTGTCGCGATCTTCAGCACGGCGGCGGGCATTATTGTGGGAGTTTTGACCACTTTCTCGGTAAAATACCTGCCTGAAAGATTGACAAAAATCAAATAAGAGTTTATAATAAATAAACGGAATGCAGAGATGGCGGAGTGGTCGAACGCGCACGACTCGAAATCGTGTGTGCTCACAAAAGAGCACCAAGGGTTCAAATCCCTTTCTCTGCGCCACGTCGTCGGCACAAGACGAAATTTGCAAGAAGTCGGATTTTTCCGACTTCTTTGCTTTTACGT
>ERZ1643249.1177-NODE-1177-length-26684-cov-7.728116_pt1 | contig 26684 bp, 43 predicted proteins | sample MGYA00579263_ERZ1643249 | MGnify/ENA primary metagenome ERZ1643249 (study PRJEB29033, sample SAMEA4952264) | chicken gut metagenome | biome: Broiler Chicken; feature: Gastrointestinal Tract; material: Caecum | place: Ireland | collected 2018 | study: Broiler...
GGGTATCCCCCCGTTGGACTCACTTTTCGGCGGCAAGCCGTTGCGGTGAGCCGTCGGGCAACCTTACCCGTAGGGTATCCCCCCGTTGGACTCACTTTTCGGCGGCAAGCCGTTGCGGTGAGCCGTCTTACATTTACGCAAACAAGTCAAACACAAGGCACACGCCTTGTATAGATACCCGATTATGCGCGGGGATAGAATACGCATAACGCGACCTTGGCGCACAAAGGCGTCGGTTAAGCCGTGCAGGAGTAGACTCGCGGCGTGTCGGATAGTGAAAACGGCAACAGGTATGGCATTCCCCTAAGTGCGGCTTGCATGGATATGTCTTCCGCGTGACGATTGTCTAAATGAGCAAACTGCGGTACGCTTACGCGATAATGCCGCGCCCAAGGGCGTGGGAATACATGACACGCGTAAATGCGGTGGCTGATATTGTCCCAAGGGACTATGCTACACACTAACGCTTGCAAAGGCAGACAATACGAAGCGCGAAGTGAAGCAAATGGTACAAAGCTACCCTTTTGGGTGGCATTTATATAGCCCATCGCGCCGGGCGCAAAGGCGCGAAGTCAGGCTACTAACAGCCACCCGTAAGGGCGCACGGTATGGCGTGCGTAACCAAAACCATAACGCAACTGCAATGCGACAAAATTGCTTATACATTACGCTAAGGCGGGCGGCTTTTGCCGCCGCGCCTTCCTATGCGCCCATAATGGCAGCCTCCCCGTGGCGGGCGCGGATACCCAACCAATGCCGAAAAAAATACACAAAAAAGGAGTGACCTTTATGACAAACGAAACCACCATGCAGTCCCCTATCGACCATGCTATGGCGCGGGTAAAAGAAGCTTACGATACGGCACTCGAATCCGCAAACGCCGCGCTTAGCGCAAACCCTTTCGACCTTGAAGCTTATAATAGCGCACTCAATGATCTCGACAAGGCGGAAAAAGAATACGGAAAACTTGCGGCATGCGCATTATATGATGAGTGTGCCGAAAAGGAAAACCCTATAATTGAAGTAATAAAAGCGTATACATACACAACGATCGGGCATGTAGAAGTACGCGACCCTGACGATAAGCGACGCGTAATTATGGTCGAATCAACCGAAAAAAAGCGGCAAATAGACTTGCTACAATTCTGCACTCGTGCAAAACTCCCAAAGAGATGGGCGTACACGGTATCTAAATTTAACCAACTCATGTGCATGCGCACGGCAAAACTTGTCGGGGCGGATTGCAAAAAGATAGCGACAACCTACTACTTGCGCGAAGTGGCAGAAAGCATAGACATGGGCAAAACGCCTACAAGCACAACGCAAGTGTGCAAAGCGTTGCAGAAAGTTATCGATGAGATACTGCCCAACGATAACGGCGACGGCAAGCCGATATACAAAGTAAATAATTACGACGTATGCTATCTCGATATGCTTTACGGCAAAAAGTCAACCAAAGAGCTCATAACGATAAGCGTATCGAAAGATACTTTTCTCCGTCGTGTGCTTGTCGATATTGCGTATCGCTTGATAACGGGCGGCAAGTATGGCGTTGACGGCTACAAAGTAAAGAAGTAAGCAGCCACCAAGGGCGGGCAACCGCCCTTTTTTAGTACGCGCAAGCCCGTATATAATATATGTATGCGTGCGCAATGCGTGTACGCGTACACGCACGCGCAATAATATACGCGCGCACAATCCTCTACACATATGCGCACCTGACGTTAATGCGCAGGAAGCAAGTCTACAAGTTCGCGCCTGACGTTAATGTGCAGGGGGTAAATCTACGCCAGCGAACACAGGAGCACATTATGGGACGAAAATACCCTGGTAACAAAATAGAAGTCTATACTGGCTACAACGATTGGACAAACACACGCTATTACAGATACTTTACGATTTGTGACGAATTGCCCGAAATGGGTTACGATTACGGCTCGTTTTGGGAAGAAGACCACCGCTTTGTCAAGGAAATAAAACCCGCGCATATAGACTGCGAGCAAGGAAGCGATGAAGTCTATTATTACGAGTATTATATCGTGACATATGACTGTACTGAGCGAGATGGAACAAAATACGAAGACGAAGAATACATAGCAATCCCTTTGTCAGATGATTACGATTCCATTACCTGACGACAATACATAACCGACAATTGCCGCCGGGCGCATATAAAGTCGCCCGCAATGCGAAATAAGCCATTGACAAATATGGCGGCATTTGCTATAATTAAACTAAACTTGCAATGGCGTAGCGTTTAGCGTTACGCCGCGCTTCAAATGCCTTTGGTATTTCTTAGGTGACTGACAGTCGCCGCAATAACTGAATATAATTGCGCTGACTGTTTCTCTTCTACCCTCTCAGCGCAATAATAAAAATAATATTGCACGGAGGATTTATGAGCGAAGAATTCGAACCCGAAGATTTTGAAGATGACGATTCCGACTTGACTTTGCCTAGCGATGCTGAAGATTGGGAAATTCCGATTCTTTCTCGTCTTCATAAACTGATGCCTAAGAAGGAAATTTATTTACCTAAGGATTTCAAACATTCATATCATTCTTCAAAGAACGCTGTGTTTTACGAAGAAGACCCAATTCTTTTTCCTGAGTATGAGAAAGTGGTAAGAAAAATCATGAAGATAGCGCGCAATTCTGACAAAAATTCTAAAATAACTTGCGAAGCGGTCGGTACTACACTTGATTTGTCCATCACGGCTGACAGCTTTGATGTCGGCGGAAATGAAGCTTGCTCTGTTTTCGAAGATGTTTTCAAAAGAAAACTTGGCATGTCTGTTGGTGTAGGGTATGATCCAGACACAATCACACTATCTTTCTTTTTTCCTAAAGCTTGGCGCGTCGTAAAATAGCAACTATCCGAACAAGAAAACACCAGAAGTCCACCGTGATATAAGCGGTGGACTTCTTTTTACAGGAGGTAATTATTATGAACAAAATTGATGCAAAAGAAATCAGCAGAAAAATCAGAGCCTTTGAACACTGCGAAAAGGTTCTCAGCCGTGTGGAAAAACGTGGCTTTGCCGTTGTCAAATTAAACAACACCGGGCTTACGTTCGTGGTTAATCGCGGTGATGCGCTTTACCTTGAGTTCGTCGCCCAGCACGCAGCACTTTGGCGTGATATTCAGGCTTACGAAATCGTAAGGAATGCGACCGCCGAAACAAATCCGCCCGCCCGTACTCTTCCCGCTCCGTCCGGCGCGGTAGACCCGAAAGCTGAAAGGCGCCGTGCTTATCAGCGAGCTTATATGGCACGCAAAAGAGCGGAGGCGAAGCAGATGAAACCCCTCGGTAACAATGTGTAAAATTTTCGGTGGGTATGAGACTCCCTTATTGACTTTCCGAGTTTCGTAGTGTACTATGAAATCACGATAAGGGTTCAGCGCGATAGCGCAATCACAGCAACAAACTATATCATCTATTATTTTTGAATGCCCTTGCCCCGCGAGGTCATATATATTTTTTTGCTCATTTTGAGCGGGGCAGATACATAGCCCGCCCTCTTGCACTATAGTTTTACCTCCTGTTTTTTCTCGCGGGGCAAAACTAGGGCGGGCTCCATTAGGAGGAACTTAAAAATGGGAAAAATAACTGACGACCCTATCTTTTTCATAGAGAAAAATATTCACGGCGCGTGGGTAATATGGGGCGTGTTGGGAATACGCCAATACTATTACTACACAAAAAAAGAAGCGAAAGAACGCTATATCAAAGAAGCCAAGGGGACTGTTTTTTACAATGTGGAAACCAATGGCAGCAAACAAAAAATATAACCGCATAACAGTTATGCTGAAGGAGTGCTTATGGACAATAAAATCAGTATGGTCATCGGCTCGTGGGGTAGCTACAATGAATGTAACGACCGCGCCCTCGGGTCTAAATGGCTTTGTCTCAATAATTACGACTCGTGGGACGAAATCGTAGAGGAGCTCAAAAAAGAGGGTTTTGAACTTGAAGGAATAGACGAGGAGCTTTTTGTGCAAGACATAGAAGGTCTCCCCTCTTGTGCCACAAAATGGGACTATGAAAACCCGAAAAAAGTTTTCGACCTGCTTTATGAATCCGGGGTTTTAACCGATGACTATAAGTATAAGATAATGTCTAATTACCTTAAAGTCGAGGACTGGGGAACATGGTGCAGACTCGTTAAGGAACGAGGCGACTGCTGGGATGACGATATTATCTTGTATGAAGACTGCGATTGGTACGATTTAGGATACAACCTGCTGCATGAGTGCTACGAAATTCCAGAATACCTTGAAAATTATATCGAATACGAGAGATGGGGGCAGGAGCTGGAATACGACAATTTTTATGAAGTTTCCGACGGGATACTTGAAATAAGATAGACTTTTTATGTCTAAGAGGTATGGCGATGATGACTTACACGATAGAAGATTTCGATAATTTTGAAGTAGACGAATACGGATATAAAATCTGTCCGAGCGGCGACTATTCGCAAATAAAAAATTTCGACATAAAGTGTTCTTTTAATGAGAGGTGCTCTTTCAGCAACGGGTGTTCTTTTACCGAACGTTGTCATTTCGATGAGAATTGCAGTTTTGGTGCAACGTGCAGTTTTGAGATGTCATGTAGTTTTGCCGCTGAGTGTTCTTTTGGTGAAGATTGTTATTTTTATGCTGATTGCGACTTCAAAATGTGGTGTCGTTTTGGTGAAGATTGCAGATTCGCCGAAAACTGTAGATTTGGTAAAGGGTGCAGTTTCGGAATGTATTGCTCTTTTTGCGAGAATTGCTCTTTCGACGAGGGTTGCAGGTTTGGTGAGATGTGTACTCTTGAAAACAACTTGAAATTTGAAAATATAAGGGAACAAGTGGATAGAGTTATCAAAATCGACAGAATAGGTTCGCGAAGGGACTGCACGTATTTTTTCAAAACTTCATCAAACATTTATGTTAGTTGCGGTTGTTTTTTCGGTACGATTGCAAAATTTGAAGCAAAGGTAAATGAAACGCATAAAAATAACGAGCAATACAAGAAAGAGTATCTCGAAGCGATAAAATACATAAAGGCGGTAATGTAATGAAATCAATATTGAAAGCGTTTAGCCGTAAGTAACGCTGAAAAATTTTCAGCGGCGAAAAGACAGTCGAGGTGTGCAAGATTGCGCCGAAACTTGAACCACCGTGTAGAGGAGATGGAAGTATGGAGATTTACACAATAGAAGATTTTGAAAATTTCGAAACTGATGATTTTGGTAGAAAAATTTGTCCGAGCGGCGACTATTCTCAAATAAAACATTTCGGTGAGGAGTGTATTTTCGGCGAATGGTGCTACTTCGGGAAAGATTGTGGTTTCAACAAGCGTTGCAATTTTGGCAAGAATTGCCACTTTGATGAACATTGCCATTTTTATGAAGGTTGCCGTTTTGATGAAAATTGTAGTTTCGGCAAATGTTGTAGCTTCGGCAGTGACTGTATCTTCGGCAGACATTGTGGTTTCGGTGACCTTTGCGATTTTGGCGTCTTTTGCATTTTCGATAGATGTTGCAGTTTCGGTGACCTTTGCCATTTCAGCGGGCTTTGCCACTTCCACCCCTATAGCAGTTTCGGCAGCGCTTGCAGTTTCGGTGCGGAATGTGATTTTGGCAACTCTTGCGGGTTCGATACGGGATGTAATTTCGGCGACCTTTGTAGTTTCGGCGACTCTTGTTGTTTCAGAGAGAGTTGCAGTTTCGGAGAGAGTTGCAGTTTCGGTACAGAGTGCAACCTTGAAAACAATTTGAAATTTGAAAACATCGAAGAACGAGTGAACAGAGTTATCAAAATTGACAGAATAGGGTCAAGAAAAAGCTGTACGTATTTTTATAAAACGGCATCTGAAATTTACATCAGGTGTGGGTGCTTCTTTGGTACTATTGCCGAATTTGAAGCAAGAGTAAAAGAAACACATAAGGACAATAAACAATACAGAATGGAGTATCTCAAAGCGATACGATACATAAAGGAGGTAATATGAAATGGCTTAATGATATTGTTTATCTCGTGATAATCAGTAGTTCTTATGAGGAAACAGATATTACCGTTTTTAAGGATTTAAAAACCGCTGAAAAGTTTTTTTATGACAAAGTTGAAGCTTTGAAAAAAGATTACTTCGACGATGAGCCTTATCCCGAAGATTTTACAATTGACGAAAGCTACGACAAGGAAAATAAATTTTGCACAATTTACCGCATCGGATGGTTTAATCAAGACCATACAACAATAGCACTTGAGCCTTTTCCTGTACGATAAGGAGAATTTGGTAACGACAATGTACGATAAGAGGTGTTTATGATAACAGTAACAATTTATTGCAATTATCCCCGCAAAGACGGACTTACTCAAAAGGCAGTTATTTGCAAAAAATGTTTTTCCGAAAGGGGGATATCCGACGCTAAGAAAAAAGCGAAAGAGCGCTTTGAAAGGCAATACAAACGCCTAGGTGCTCCGGCAGAAGAAAGCTATATTGTTATGACAGTCAGCGATTATCGGCACGATAAGTATTACGATTCGGATGAAGGATGGTGCTTTATTAAATCCGACGGCACTGTTCACTACGATTTTTATTAAGGAGATACGTTATGAAGACTCCCATTTATCTTTATAGCACCGACGAAAATGAATTGTTCGGCACAAATGAGCAAATTCTCGAATGGTACAACGAGGAAAACTTCGAAGCGCACAGCGACGAAAAAGCATATCATAAGGCACGCGACGTTTTGGAAAGAGATGTGCGGGACTTTATAGATTTCCAGCTTGAAATCTGCTATGAAGATTTCAGACGCGAGCTTATAGATGTCCCTGACGTACTGGTTCTTGCAGATATAGGCAGATGGAACGGAAGATATGCGGGCGGTGATGTCGGTAATCTCGATAATATGATTTCAAAGATATTGGAAAATGAAGATTACTTTTCGGTTTACATTACAGACACTCTTCGTGTAGACACCTCAAACCATGATGCGTCGTCATATTTTACAATCTATAAACTCACCAAAAAAGGCAAGCAATGGTATGAAAACAACGAATACAAACTTTCCCCCCGCGAACTCCATGAGCATTTGCGAAAAACTAAGGGATACACCCGAAAGCTCAAACTCAAAGACGTGAGCGCGGCGTGGGCGTAGAGGTGACGCTATGAGAAACCACATTAAGAAGTTCCTCGGCGAAAGCAACTATGATGCACTGCTTGAATTTTGCAGAAACAAAGGTTTATTCTTTGAGGAATTCTGTTGCAAAATTTTTGATGGTGTAAACTACACTTACGAAGAAGAGGACATCATCTCATATTTAGGCGGCGAAGATACCCTTTACGGTTCGAACAAAGAGTTAATTGATGCCATACATAACGAGTATTTAAGCCACTACGATTCCTCTTATGGGACATGGGATAACATTGCTTCCGCCATAAATAACATCGTTCTATGGGGCGATAAAAGATACTCGAAAGATGTTGTCCAAGCAGCATGCGATTTTTACAAACATAAGGAGGACTTATGAATAACGAAAAAAAATTCCCGCGCGATGAGCTTCGTGCTCTTTGTATCAAGCACGACTGGTTTACGAGCGGCAGTCTTTCACAATATAACAAACTTTTTACAATGAACGACAAGGGCTCAAACATTCATGACCTTGCCATTGTTATATGGATATGCTCCTCGACGGACGAAAGTATATCCGACATCGAAAAAATTCTTGAAGAACGCTTAATAAAATAGTGTTTGTATTCGCCGCATTTGAACCGAAAACCTTTATCTTTAGCACGCTTAAAAAGCTAAAAGGAGAAAACAAGTAATGGAATATACGGAAATATTAAAATTAAAAGCTATGTTAGAAAAAGCAAATATACCATTTGAGTTTACGGACGACCTTTTTGGCGCAATGAAAAATGATACATTATACCCTCCCCTACCTAATAGTTATCCCGCATATCAAATACGCATTGGAATCTTTTGTGATGCTATCGAGCATTGGCACTCTTATGGTAATGGGCAAGATTTGCTTGAAATAATGGGCGGGCTTACGGCAGAAGAGCAACTGAGCGACGGCTTTCTCGGTTGGCTTACCGCCGAAGAGGTATTTAAGCGGTTTAAGTATTGCTATGAAAACAACACAAGCACTTATAAGGAGAACGGGAATGACTGAAAAAGATAGAATGATTGAAATTATTGCACCACATGTGTCTGCATGGGGGGACGACGAAGCTATTGCCGAAGCCCTTATTGAAGCAGGATTTGGTGATGTGACTAAGTTCATACTTGAAATAGAATTATTACAAAGGGACATTGACAATCTTGTGCGCACTTTGAAAGAAGGCGCGGAAGAAGTTGAAGAAGCAGAACAACGCGCGCAAGTCGCGGAAAGAGCACTACTAACCGCTTGCGTAAATCTCATAAAAGACGAGAAAGACAATGTTAATATGGAACTGCTCGCTCGCGTGGTTTACACGAAGTATCTAAGAAAAGCCAAAAAGGAACTTATGGAGGAAAAGAAGAATGGCAGTTATACCAAGCCAAAAAGGAATTGCAGAAGGGGGAAGAAAGATGACTGAAAGAGAGAAAATTATCGAAATAATAAAGAGAAACGGGACGTATAACGGCAGAAGTTTATCGTTTGATTATTATGTCATACAGCCAGATGACCTTGCCGACGCGCTTATCGCGGCAGGGATTGGAGATGTGAAATCTTGGGAAATTTCTGACGCGGACAAAGAGCGAAGTAGTATAAATTATTATTGCGAAATGCGAGAATGGAAAGACAAATGCAAAGAAGCTGAACACCGCGCAGAAGTCGCGGAAAAGGCGTTTTTAATTTTATGGAAGGAACGTAAAGAAAAACTCGGTTGGAATATAGATTGTACAATGTGGTATGCGAAGCAAGCCGAAAAAGAACTTGAAGAGGAAAAGAAAAACGGTAAATAAAGACTTGTATAATCGCAATGGGCGTGTATAAAATGAAGGTTTTAACAAAGAGGTAACAGGATGAAAAAAATATATTTGTGCGAAGATGTATGCGGCGGCAGAGAATTTGTGACTGTCGATTACGATAACATGGTTTTGCGTTGGTATGCGGGCGATGGCGCCATTAAAGCAACCAGCTGTGATTGCGTTGAAGATGATAGCAGTTGGGACAACGATGGTCTTGTAACCGGTATGATGACAGACCTTACAAGCGAGCAAATACAAGACTATTTGTCCGAGTTAACAATACTCGATGAACGGTTGTTTATTTAATGCCATAACTTACTCCTCTCCCCGCTCGTGGGGATAAACGCGGGCAAATCAAACACACATATTTAATTAAAGAGGTGAAAAATGGACTATAAAACTTTGAAGAAAGTCGGGTTTTCTGCGAACGACTATTACACCCTTTGCGAAATAATTGTCGACCTCGGAGTTGAGGGTAAAATCAAAACACTCAATCAGAATGTCGCACTCTTTTTGAGGGATAAGATCGGGTTAAAAGTAACCGATGATGGCTGGGGACAATTTAATATTTATCGCGGTAAAGGGGAATAGCCAAGCGGTTAAGGCACCGGACTTTGACTCCGTTATACGCAGGTTCGAATCCTGCCTCCCCTGCCATTGCGCAACGTATCGCCATTCGTTATTGGCGACAGAATAGGAAAAGCGAGCCTAATTCTGTTTAGCAATGATGTGGTAATTGTGTTCGCCGAGCATTACCAAGCCCCAGGTGGTTCCCTATCGGCTATACGCTTTCGTAGCTCAGAGGAAGAGCAATCGCCTTGTAAGCGATCGGTCGTGAGTTCGAATCTCACCGGAAGCTCCACTAAAAAAATTCAACCACGGTTGAAAAAAATAAACAACAAAAGGAGACATTATGAAAATTTGTATCACCGGCGACGCTTACACGCTCACATCCGATATCTCGATTAACGATATCGAACTGCTCAAGAGGTATAACCCTGACGCATTGAAAATCATAGACGAGAACGGCAACCATAAGTTCGCCATCGATTATTGTGAAGGCAATCCATCGACCACGCCCTTCTGCATTGTGTTTGGCGGATTTACTCGTGACGAAGCCAAGAAGGCAACTGCGACAGGCGCCCTTCCCTCGGGAATGAGTTCCGACGAACAGGCGAAAGAGTATGTTGCGGAAATTTTCGGCAAAATTATTGCGAACCTCAAATCGATGGAAGTCAGTGTGCCCGTAGAGGCAAAGAGGATTTCCGACGAAAGGCAGGCTCTTATCGACAGTATCGATATAGCATAACTTGTTAAGAACCATCATTTCACAAATTTACAAAAAAATAAGGAGATAACATTATGATTAAAGTCATTATCAAGACCACGTCCGTTCGCCGCGAAATCACGGCAAACCTGAGCGATACTCCTCGTTCCCTGTTTGACGAACAAGGAATTGACATCGAAAGCGGTATTATAAATTTGGACGGAGCGCCTTTGAGCTTTGTCGAGCTGAACAAACCTCTGGGAGAACTCGGCATCGCCGAAGGTGCAATTTGTAGTCTGAACTGTATCGTTAAAGCATACGGAGGCTGAGGTGGTGACTAGGAATGGAGTACTTTGAAGATATTGATAACATCTTCTCTTTAAACGGATGGGAGAGTGATTTCACCGGAGATTCTCTCCCTTTTGAGAAGAATCTGCTTAGCGCGGCAGTAAGATATATTTGGTTGAAATCAAAAGATATTGATAGCACATTCCCTGACCGCTGTTATCAAATTGGATATTCCCAAATTAAAGGACTGTTAGAGACCGTTTCCAACTCCAAAGAAGAGTTGTGTATAGTATATGGATCCCTTATAGATCTAGAAGCGGATACATTGTCCATATTAGAACAAGTAGAGGATGCATCATCTAAATGGACTTGTTTAAAAGGTGCTCCATTCCCTGTCTCTGAAATGCTTTCCAAAAAATACAGAACTTTATGTTTTGTAAATAGGGATATTCATAGGTCTATTGTTATGACAGCAAAACCCTGTAGCGCAAACGACTCTGAATGGTATCAATCTCTTGTAGCCTGCTTGTTCCGCCTGCTCCCATGGAGATTTCCAAACGGACTCGACGATGACGATATTAAATACTTTAAAGGATTTTGTAATGCCACCAAAGCTTCCTTGATTGAGTCTGCATCTGTTGAAAAAGCCCTATTGGCAAAAACAAAATTTCATGAACACTGTTTGCAAAGTATTGCGGAAAACATCGTTAAGGGCACGAGTGAGAGTGTTGTCAGAGAATTACGTCATCAAGAAGAACAGTTATCTAATGATATAAGGTCTTTCGCGCTACAATATGCACTAAAAAGTAAAGAACTCCGTCTGTGCAAAGAAAGGATAAATAGCTTACTAATTGGCGAATATAGTAATTCTGAAGAAATCATAAACGGATTAAAAAACAGAAGTGTCAGTGTTTTAGCGTATGACAGAGCTTATCAGACAGTCAAAATCTCGATTTGTGACACTCTTGAATATTATGATGAAGACGAGTTTCGTAGAATAAAACAACGGGCTGGTTCGTATTATTGTCAATTCAGTCCTGCTTCGAAAGCAGTATTAGAAGCTATCTTTGAAAAGAAACTTGGAGTTCTCCGCGTTTGTAGTGTGTTCACATTTAGCGATTCAGTGATGCATGGAGAGCAAGGAGCCTATCCTTTCAAGCTTCAGAGTGTAGCACTTCCCCACCCTCATATCACGGGATTCGGATGCCTCGGAGGAAATAGCTTGCCAATAGAGGAGTTTATGGCTAATGGGGAAGTTGATGCGGCGATACAACAAGCCGTTGCAGCTACTAAAAATATCAATTTCGCAGATTCAACAGTTATAGAAAGATTTGCGAAAAAAACCATCCCGGAGAACTGGACAACATGTAAATGCGTCATTACTAATGAGGGAGAAGAAATGACTCTCAAAAAGTTTTACGAAACTTATTGTACTAATAACGCAAATCAGAATGATACCACAGAAGACATTCCGTTGTTTTAAGGAGACATGATATGGCAACAAAAATTTATTTGACCGAAGAAGATTTTACTTCCTACTCGTCGGGTGCGAAGAAAGAATTGAAAAAGGTTTTAGAAAAAATTCGGGGAAAAAGACCGTTTAACCTGGGTGAAAAAATATCAATATCTTTGCCCGTCCCGTTTGAAAAGGATGACCGCAAAGTTACAATAACATTTTCGTCTTCGGCATACATCAAGTTCAAGGGGCTTGTGTGTAATTTCGCAACCGAAGTTCAATGGCATGGGCTTGTACGAAGGATTAGTGAAAATTCATTTTACGTTTATGATATCATCGTCCCCCCACAAAAAGTAAGTGCCGTAACCGTCGATACCGACCAAGCGGAATACGAGGCGTGGCTTGACGGGTTATCCGATGAAGAGTTTGAGGGATTGCGTTTCCACGGACACAGCCATGTGAATATGGGAGTTGCTCCATCGAGCACAGACCGCAACTATCGTAATGAAATAATCGCATCCATGGGGACCCCATCAGACCGGATAGACCTCTTCTACATTTTTATGATATATAATAAACGCGGAGAGTGTAGTACCGAGGTTTTTGATCTTAAGCATAACGCTTTTTATTCTTCTTACCAAGGGGATGTCGTGTTGGACGTCTTGTGTGACGAAACTCCGCTGTCGGAATTCATAAAGAGCTCAGAAGAGATAGTTTGTGAAAAACATCATATACTCGAGGAAGAAGACGAAAGCTGGGTAGACGATAAGCTTAAATCATGGGAGGATGCATATAATGAATCTTATTAAATCTCAAGATTACTTCTCCCCTACAAAAGTAGGGAGCAGATGCCACATTATAGGATGTGGCTCAGTTGGTTCAACCGTCGCAGAAAATTTAGTACGACTGGGCGTAACCAATATTACTTTGTACGATTTTGACACGGTTGCGGAGCACAACATTGCAAATCAGATGTTCTTTTCCTCGGATATAGGAAAGCCGAAGACGGAAGCATTATTTGATATGCTTTGCAAAATAAATCCCGAAGTCAAATCCACAATCAAAATATGCAATGACGGTTGGACAGAATCAACTCGCTTGAACGGGTATGTTTTTCTATGCGTGGATAATATTGAAGTCCGCAAAAACATAGTAAAAAGAAACCAGTTTAACCAGTCGATAAAAGCAATGTTTGATTTCCGTACAAGGCTCGAAGACGCACAACATTATGCTGCGGATTGGAGTAAACCAAAGGAAATTACAAACCTTTTGAAATCAATGGATTTTTCGCAAGATGAAGCCGTTAAACTCACCCCCGTAACAGCATGCAATATCGAAATGGGCGTAGCGCCCACCGTTCGACTCATTTGCAACTTCGGTGTAGTTAATTTCATGAACTTCATTTTAAAAGAAGAGTTGAAAAACACAATACTCGTCAACGCATTCATTTTTGACGTCGAAACATTTTAATCCAAAATAGAGCAAACGCTTATTCGCAAGAATGGGGGGTTGGGCTAAACCCGACCTGCAAAAATGATAGAGGGAGAGAAGGACGACGGGGCTCGAGCCAGTCGCCTACATCAATCAGGCTCAACGAAAACCCGCGAACACCGACCAAGGCTCACCGCGTTAAGCAATTCACGGCACCGTCTTAGTAAGGAACAAACCCGACAACACAGGTAAACACCTAAAACACTTCTCGCACAACCTGGTGGTACCAACAATCTACCACACCCCAGTTTCCACTCTCCTCGAAATCCAGTAGGAACATCAAAACCTGGTTCCAGCACAAAATATATATAATGTCTATTAGGAGAAACATATATGCCTTTCATAACCATACCGAAAAAATGCGCGCCAGAGAAGCAAATCACTTTCGATGATATTTTGTACGGTATTAAAGAACTTGCCGTACACAAAAAAGATACATTTGACACAAGAACGATATTCAGGATAGAAACCCCAAAGAATTTACTCGATGATGTAAACTTCGCAAAGATTGTCGAACAGTTCTTGCGTTTTAACGAAAAATACAACACGTTAATTAATACTGAAGATAAGAGCAAATTGTATCACAGTTTCAAAATCCCCAAGAGAAGCGGTGGGCTTAGACAAATTAATGCACCAACGCCGCCTTTAATGGAAGCCCTTCGTGAATTGAAAATTATTTTCGAAGATTTTATGTTCGCTACATACCACACCTCTGCCTTTGCGTATGTTAAAGGACGCTCGACGATCGATGCTCTCAAGAGACATCAGGGGAATAAATCTAAGTGGTTTTTAAAACTCGATTTCCACGACTTTTTCGGTAGCACCACAAAAGAGTTTTTGAGACAGCAACTCAAAATGATATTCCCGTTCAATGTTTTATATGAGAAATCTTGGGAGGAACCACTTGAGACTGCGCTGTCATTGTGTTTTTTGAACGGCGGTTTGCCTCAGGGTACCCCTATAAGTCCTATGCTTACAAATCTTATGATGATACCAGTAGACCACGCGCTTTCAAAGCATTTAAGAGAACATTCCCCTCACCTGGTTTACACTCGGTATGCAGATGACCTGCTTATATCCGGGGACTTGAAGTTTGATTATAAACAGGTATGCGATGAAATAAAGGGCGTCCTCGATAAATTCAACGCCCCTTTTAGCTTGAATGACAAGAAAACAAGATTCGGCTCTTCTGCGGGATCAAATTGGAACTTGGGTCTCATGCTCAACAAAGACAATAATATCACCGTTGGCAACAAAATAAAGAAGCGGTTCAAAGTAAAATTGTACTGCTTTTTAAACGACTTTAAAAACGGAACTCCCTGGGAGTTAGAAGATGTGCAAGAATTCGCAGGAGTATTATCATATTATAGAATGGTTGAAAAGGAGTATTTTAACAAAGTTATCAAGACTTACAATGAAAAATTCAATATAGATACTGAGCTTGTGCTGAAACAGCTGTTGAGCGGAAATTAAAACTAGAATTGCTATTGAGAGGGAATGCCTTTTCTTGGAAGTATAATATATTATAAGAGAATAGGACGCCGAATAACATTCAGCGTGATGAAATGATGAGATTTTAATCTCAACAACAATGGAGGAGAGAATTGAGTCTATTTAGAATTCACATCCTCCTAGTTTTGTGAGGAATGAGAATTCTAAATAGACTCAATTCTCTCCTCCATGCTCTCAATAAAAAAAATAAATTAAAAATTTTTTCTACGGAAATATCCATTGTATGTAATATCTAATATATGATGGAATGTCGGGCTACGCCTAACATGTCAAAAAGATAACAAGGAACGGGAAGACACTGTCAAAACGACTGACCTGCTGGAGCTACCAACTTAGTAGTATTCCCTGCATACTAAGAAAAATAGAAAAAAAAATAAACCCTATAAGTCGAAAGAACACAAAGTAGTAACCCATCCGCAGGAACTAACCATCACATTTTGTACATAAAACACAGCAAGCGTAGAAAGAACTATATACCCTAACATTAAAAAACTAACTACCTTATTTTTTTACAGAAATTTCGGCAATTAAACACGTTCCGAGCATTGGGCTACGCCCGATGTGCTGAAAAGATACAGGCAAGTACTCAGATGGGACGAGCGTCTGGTTTTCTAGTACGTCAGCCCGCGGCGGGGTACAAGCAACTGCAACTCTAGAAGAAAATAACTAAGATATGTGTCGGTTAATCATCTCCTCGCTCACACCCCAAGAATTCAGACTACTTTCTTTGGCTAAACGAGTCCCGTAGTAACCTGCTAAGTGATGATGTGGCACCTACATTGTGTAAAAAAAAAGCGGAGTAAGAGACAAAGGAGAATTTATATGAGATATTATGTCGTGTCCGATATTCACGGGTATTATTCTCAATTTATGTCGGCATTAGAACACGCAGGATTTAATGAATCCGGCGACTCTAAATTAATAATTTGTGGGGATCTTTTCGACCGAGGACGCGAAGCGTTAGCCCTTCAAAGTTTTGTGTTACGCTTAATGGGAAAAGATAAAGTCATCCTCATTAAAGGCAATCACGAGTCACTCATGATTGAAATGGTCAGAGAGCTTCAAAGGAGTGGAAAAGACATAACATATATTGACCCCCGATACGCTGTTAACGGCACATTAGAAACTGCGATACAATTAACTCGCACGAGAGACCTTGAAAGCGTTTATAGCCCAAGTTTTGCAAAAAAAATGTTGGAAACGCCGTTTTTAAAAACCATCTTGCCTGCTATGAAAAATTATTTCGAGACCCCTCACTATGTTTTTGTGCACGGGTGGATACCATGTGGAAATGACGATATAAACTCTAAGCTATGCTCGTATGACCCCAAATGGCGTCAGGCGTCAGACCGACAATGGGAAGTTTCCCGCTGGCAAAACGGTATAAGCGCTTGTATGCAATTCGGCGTGAAAGAGCCCGGGAAAACTATTGTATGTGGACATTGGCATGCATCATATGGTCATTACGCCTTCGGGGATGCGAGCAGTGAGTTTGAATTAGGGGCAGATTTTTCTCCATTTTACAGCGATGGGATAATTGCAATCGACGGATGTACTGCCCTATCCGGTCAAGTAAATTGCGTTGTTATTGAAGATTAGCAAGCGTGGCGGAACCAGGCATACGCAATGGACTTAAAATCCATCGAGCGAGATGCTCATACGGGTTCGAATCCCGTCGCTTGCACCAACCTAGCTGTCTAAACGGTGATTTCCTACGGCGGCGGGAAATAAAACAAGCCACCTAGAGGCGGGCGCTGGATAATGTGTGACAGCACAAAAATGCCCCTTTAAGGCGCTCAAAAAAAAAGGAGAAAACAGTATATGGCTAACTGGTGTTCCACAGAAATTACGTTTTTTGCAACCGGAGAGAATTCGTCCGTAATCGACAAGATGTTCGATGATTTCTCGGCGATTATTCCATCCGTCAAAGAAAAGGAAAAGTATGAGGTGGTTTCTATGAGGGACTTCGCTGAACACTATTTTCCAAACAATGCGGATGCTATAGATGCCCGAGGAATGGTCAATGTCTATTTTGAGCACCCCTACTGCACCGAAGACGGAAAATACAAATATTTTTCTATAAGTACCCAAACGGCATGGAGCGCTAAAATGGGACTTTGGTACAAAATAGCAACACAATTTTATCCCGGTGTTCAAATAGCATATGCGGCTGAAGAGGGCGGTAACGACTATTTCCTTGTGTATGATGACAGTAGAGGTAAAAGATTTTACCCCTATTCATTCTATGTCTATGGGTATCTTCCTTACGAGGATGGTGATATAAAAAGCCTAAATGAATTGTACGACCCCATTCAATATTTTCAAGGAACTCTTGACGATCTACAAAATTGTTTAGACGACATCCTCCCCTTCAAATACGAACACCAAGACACTGTAGAAGAACTTGATAAAGAGCTCAACACAAAGTTGCTCGATTACACAGAAGCATTAGGTTTTGATGACGATGCGTATATATTTGTCAGTGATTTCGTAGAATATCCTCCCAGTGAATTTGATTTGTGGGATTTTTAGCTTAACAAAAAAAGAGAATCTTGATTGATTTTTTTACGGAAATAGATATTTGTAGCGGCTGTCTCTGTTTTTTTAACGAAGCTAACCGCGAGAAATAGACATTGGATTATATCCGATGGAGCGACATGTCAGGGAAACCACCCGCCGCTGCGACGCAGCTAACGAGATGGTAAACCCGAACACCAACGCATAGAGCAAATTTCCCAATAGCCGAAATTTATTTCTAGCTCACAAGAGAAACGCCTCCGTATCCGGTCTTGAAGACGGAAGAGTGCATGCGTAAAAAAAATAAAGGAGATTAATCAATGCCGACATATGTAACAGATTTAGAATTGAGAAATATAAATATTGAAAATTTAATCAGAGAACAGAATGTTCGTTGGTTTGCCGAATATGAGACTGACTGTGTCACGATTTTAACAAAATATGGAAACGGTCGTAATTGTTCGCTGAAATTCGGTTTCGATATGTTTACCGAGAATGAGGACGGAACTATCTGCAACTCCTCTCTTGACACCCCGCATTGGTATTTAGAAATTATGCCCGAAGATGAAACGGATGAAGGCGCGGCATATGAAACAGTCTGGCTGGAAAATTCTGCCGATGATCCATTTTTGACGTTTCTTTATCTTTACGACTTAATGGACGATTATCTTGATAACGGATTTGGTAAATAGATGGTAACAGGATTACTGATTATAGGTACCGCTGTCTGCATACTTATTTTAACGGCTTGTCTTTATATTGTTTATCGCAGAAGATAGCCTTAGCAAAGAAGAATTTTATATGAAAAAATATGGGTTTACAAGGGGTATAAAAGATTTTGTAACCTTTATCAAGAAAAATATAAAAGATGCCGCAGATAAAGAAAAATGCCTGGAGCGGTTGCATGTCGTGAATGAACATTATTGTAAAAACTTTAAATAATTTTTCGGGAGGCTACTCACATGATGAAAATATTACGTTTTTCGTCGCGTCCGGATGTAAATGGAAACATTTATCTTTTGGATATCGACACTCTAAATGAACGATTTTGGAGAGGATATCATTACCGTCTGTGCGATAGCGGCTCGGATGTCCGCATCACGAAAAAAGAAATCAAAAAACTCATTGCCCAATTAATATGGCTTGGGTTTAAAGAAGAAAAAATAGACAACTGAGGAGACAACATTAAACATATGGGAAAATGCACGGGAGGTAATCTATTGTCATATGCAAAATAGAGATTGGAGCGGTAACGGACACTCCATTTTTACTACGCTTGGAGCTTCTAATCATACCGAAAAAGAACGTGAAGCAGATGACTATTATGCCACAGACCCTATAGCAATCGATAAATTATTCGCCGTAGAGCTCCCGCCTCACGACACTATATGGGAGTGCGCATGCGGAGAAGGACATCTATCCGAGCGAATAAAGGCTTATGGATATAATGTCTTGAATTCCGATATAAAAGATAGGGGGTACTCAGATCATTTTCAAATACATAATTTTTTAGAGACATCTGCCTCAAATATTCAATGCGATATAATAACAAACCCGCCGTATAAATACGCTTTAGAGTTTGTATTAAAAGCGCTGGAGATTTTAGCGCCGGGATATAAGTGTTATATGTTTTTAAAGCTCCAATTTTTGGAAGGTAAAAAACGGTTTGAACAACTCTTCAGCAAAACCCCACCCAAAACAGTTTACGTGTTTTCCGAGCGAATATTATGTGCCAAAAATGGAGAATTCCAAAAAATGCGCGATGGCGGTGGTAGCGCTGTTGCCTATGCATGGTTTGTTTGGGAAGCGGGGTGGAGCGGAACTACCGAGATAAAATGGATATAACGGGCAGAAAGGAGGACTTCAATATGCAAAACGAAAATACTTTAAACGAATGGGAAAGGTCATTCATTGATTTATTATACAGCAATAATTGTTTTCTTGAAAAAATAAATTCCTCCACTTATCGTTTACGCTGTAAGGACTTACCCGAAAAAGACAGCCCTTATATCTCTTCACCGGCGGACGTATTTGAGTGGCTTGACTGTTATATATGCGAAGTCTTAGAGGAGTTAATACAAGAAGCTGATGATATCGGTTTACCCCTTCCCTATTCGTTGGAGAGCCCTTTGAAAACGATTGACGGAAGTGTACGGTATGTAACTGTCGATGAAAGCGAATGTGGGTACTGGGACGCATTAGGGAAATTGCAATTTGAGAGACCTTACTGGACTTATCAAGATTTTTTCAATATCTACAGTGCGGAGTTTGATATTTGTAGCCTTGTATCCCAGCATTCCGACGATGTAAATTTAGATAAAATAGCAGACTATTACAAAAGGAGTTAATGAAATGCGTATGACTTTTTGGCCGCCGCGCGGCACCTTGTATTACGATGACATCGAAAGGTTTGTCGAGAAACACGATCTTAGGCTTGTTGACGGGGAAGAGACTTTAGACCCTGACGAGCCGAAGCCTGACAAATATCTTGCAACTGCAAAATTCTCAAACGAACATGACCTATCACGAAAAGCAACAAAGTCAATTGATATTGTTTTCTATAAAGAAAAAGTAGATTTCTTAGACAATAAGTGGTTGCCCAGCGGTGTTTATTGCGTAGAGATGAACGGGTTTAAAAAGGTTGAATCGCCTTTGAATACATACTTTAATATTTTACCGTAAGGAGTTTTTTAAATACGTGAGAAAATTAGCACACATTGAAAAAATCGAATGGATTAGTCCAATTCCAAATGCTGATAATATAGAACTCGTGGGAGTCCTTGGTTGGCAATGCATTGCGAAAAAGGGAGAATTCCAGCTTGGAGACAAGTGCATTTACATAGAAATAGACAGCATAGTAGATAAAAATAACCCTGCGTTTGCTTTTTTGGAACCTCGCGGTTTCAAGATTAAAACAATGAAAATGCGTGGGGTTCTGTCTCAAGGCATAGTGTTTCCGTTATCAATCCTGCCAGATGGTGATAAATACGCAATCGGAGACGATGTTACAGATGTGTTGAATATCACTAAAATCGAAGATGATGTTCCGAGCACACTTCCCACCCCGACAAAGTTTGAGAGCCGACACAGATATTTTTCTAAGACAAAAATTTATAAATATTTGCTGCGATTTGATTGGTTTAAAAATATTATCAATCGAAACTCTCAGTCGCTCACATTGCCCTCGTGGATAAAGAAAACAGATGAAACTCGAGTTCAAGATATTCCGTGGATCATAGAGAGAGCAAAAGGTATCCCTCTTATCGTTACAGAAAAACTGGATGGAACATCCGCAACATTTGGGTTGAGAAAACTCAAAAGAAACAAATACGAGTTTGTGGTATGCTCTCGTAACCAAATACAATCCGATTTGGAAAAAGACAAGAATTTCTATTATCAAATAGCAGAAAAATACAATATTTGGGCGGCTCTGGAAGACATTATTAAAGATATGCAGCCGGGAACCACCGTCGTTTTGCAAGGAGAAATTATTGGTTCAGGTATTCAGAAAAATAAGTATCACATCAATGATAAAGATTTTTATGCATTTAACCTGCTCATCAATGGTTATAAAGTCTGTTCTTTAACGGGCGAGATAATAGTAAAAAGATATAATATGAAGTGGGTACCTATCTTGGAAACCGAATTCCAAATTCTTCCCACCGTTGCGGAAATGTTAGCATACGCAGATGGGCAATCCGTAATTGGCAATACTTTGCGTGAAGGTCTTGTCATTCGAAGCTTAGACAATTCAATCAGTTTCAAGTGCGTAAGTAACAAATTTTTGCTCAAAAATAAAATTTAAAAGGAGGCATATGAACAAAGAAAGACGAAAGAAAGTTGCACAGATAGTCGAACAACTCGACTCCTGCGCGAGCGAACTGGAAGAAATTAAATACGAAGAGGATGAAGCTCGTGATAACATCCCAGAATCTTTGCAAGGAGGAGAGGTGTACGGCCGTTCAGAAGAGTGTAGCGATACACTCGAGGATGCGATAGACGAAATTCGAAACGTCATCGATAACCTTAATGAGGTAACATAAGGCGGTATTAGTATGCATCGAGGCGAGATTTATTTAGTTGACTTGAGAAATCCGGTCGGCTCAGAACAATCGGGAGTGCGCCCTGCTGTTATCGTACAGAACGAAGTGGGAAACGCGCACTCACCCACCACAATCATTTGCCCTCTAACTAGTCAAGTTAAAAATATGGGCGCAACGCATGTCACACTTTCTCCCGATGATTGCGGAATACTCAAAGAATCCACAGTTCTTTGCGAACAGGTGCGCGTGATAGACAAGTCCAGAATACGCAATAAAGTTGGGGAAATTCGCAACAAAGAAAAAATTGAGGCAATAAACCAAAAACTATTAATTTCTATCGGTATTATTTGAGGAGATATCATGTCCAATTATAAACGGTTTACAAAACTTACTAAAACAACGGACGGTCAGGACGCAATTGCATGCTCGTTCTACGGCACTGATGTGTGCCGTTCCATACATAAGCAAGGGTGTATAGATTGCCCCGTTTTCGCAGCAATGCTTAATCAGTTATATACTTTTGAGGAAATTATGGAGGAAGAGAATGGAATTCACGAACCCGATACAGGAAGCAATTAACAATTCATTATCGGCAGCTCCTCTTATCGCAGCCCTTTCATGTGTATATGATGAAAACGAAGAAGACAAGATAAAACGTCTAGAATTTCAACTTCAACAACTCACGACAGAACTTGCAGCTGAACGAAAATTGCGTTACGACATTGAACAAAAATACGAGGAATTAAAGGCTGAAATGGAGAGAATGAAACAGAAAAAGTGCAAAAAAAATACACAATCGGAGAAGCCCACAGAATATAATCCTTATAAATCAGATGGAAAACTCAAGGCTCGCCCCGCGGAGTCTATCCGCTCATATGAAGACTTCGTAGCTATTCAGCAATATTTTCTTGAGCGAAATAAGATACGCGACTGGGCATTATGGACGGTAGGTGTATGCCTCGGTGTAAGAATCTCAGATTTGCTCTCGCTTAAAGTTAAACACGTTCTCAAGAGCCCGCGCGTATTTAGAGAACGTGTTACAATCATAGAACAAAAAACTTCAAAAGCTAACAATTGTTTGATAACCGAAGCGGTGGTTGATGCTTTAACGAGATATTTCGACAGTATTAAATGGAAATTCTCTCTTGAAGACTACCTCTTTCCCAGCAAAAAAACGGGAGGAAAGATGTATGAAGAATACGGGTGGAAAATTATTTCCGACGCCGGTAAGGCTCTTAATCTACCAATAGTAATTGGCTCCCATACAATGCGAAAATCTTTCGCCAATATAGCTGCATGCGTGGATCATACCACGGTGGATATGAATTCAATAACAAAAATACAAGGTCTGTTAAACCATTCGAACCAACAGACAACCCTTAAATATTTGGGGACATATCAGCGTATGTTTGACGCCGCTAGGGTGGCTGTCAGTGATTTCGTGCTTGGGAAAACAGATGTGCATGAACTACTCGCCGGGGACACTTATAATATGGAAGACATTTTTAATAAACTCGATGACATTGAATCAAGGCTTAAATAGAGCTTGCCACAAAAGGAGTGAAAGACAGATGAACGCTGCAAAAATAAAGAGGTATTATCACTTACTTAACTATCACAAGAGAATGGGGCATGACCTCTCCCGTAATGAGTTCGCAATTGAAGAAAAGCGGGAGTTTAGGCGTGCTTTACGCGAGGACAAATCCCCCGAAGTTAAGGTTTTTTGTTCTGACTTCGAATATGGGTCGTGGTATCATTTGTACGACATACCTTTTGACGGTACGAAAGAGGAGTTGCTCGAAGAACTTTGGCAAAATGCGCCGCGATACGAGCATTGCACTTATGATTGTAGCGGGCAGGTTTTTACCGAATGGTTCAAGGTTGCCCATGTCCGTAATAATGTGTACCGAGTCCTTGAAAAAATTGCGCGAGACATATAAAACAAGCCCCGTGCGTAGGGCAAAAGGCACGCGAAGGAGTTAAAAATGAAAGTAGCAGAAATGAACGAGAGGCAGAAAAAGGCATTTTACAACATCAAGTACGCGGCATACGACTTGCTGGGCGGTTTGGAAAACACAATGCTTGACTATCCAGAAGATAGCGAAGAATACAAGAGCGCAAAAGAGTTGCTTGGCAATCACGAGGCGCTTGTTCAAGAGCTTTATCAAAGAGCCACAAGTGCAGTATTTAGCTATGACGGCGCGGTGTGGTTTGGTAAGCCAGCGGAAATGTTTATTAGGGATATAAACTTTTGCGGCAAAGCGTGGCTAATGGAGCGTTGCGAAGCGCGCATACGCAAAGAAGGGTACTAAGAAACAACCGCCCCGCCCGTCGGGCGAAAGGCATGCAAGGGAGTTAAAAATGAAAACGTGTATCTCTGAAAATTGCCCCTATATAGACATTTGCAAACATTACAATTTTTCGATTGATCACGAGAATGAATGCTCGGTGCGAAAAAAAATAACTGAATTAGCCAAAAAAGAAATGCAAAACAGCACCGCGCGTCGGGATAAACGCGAGCAATAAGGGTGGAGATGAACAAAATTAAGAAAATAAGAAAAGTAAGGAAGATGAAGAGGTTTTTATGAATATAGAAAAAGACGGAAAACGCTTTTGTATAGAATTCGATCCTATGTTATTTACCGATATAGAGTTTTCTAAAGACGGTATTTCCGGGCGGTATGATTTGGGAATATTAAAAACTAAATACCCATACGAATTTGAAAACTCGATAGACTTATACATACACGCCAGAATGACATTGGATGCAATTTACCCAAATGGATTTCTAGGTATAGTAGAAAATACTAAGAAGTCGGACAAAACAAAAATATCCTATGTGGATGCAAAATTATCTTTTACTATTTCGGAAACAGAACGATTCGCTTGTGTCGCTCTCAGACAGGTATGTGAACGCTTCTCTCCCGAAACTCACTCTAAAACACTTTCTCACAATTCAACACACACTGAGTGCCCACCGCTGAAATATTTACCGATTTCAACATCAAAAGAAATTTGTAAATAATTTGTAAACCGTGAGACTCACTTCTTGCTTTCGGGGCTTTTTGGGTGTATTATATAATTGCTCAAAACAAAGCCCCGGGATAAACATTCTCGGAGGTATAAATTTGGACAAAACAGTTTATATAGATGATGATTTTTTTGATTTCGACAGTAACGAAGAACTGAAATCGGAAGTCAAGCTTGTTTTTAAGAGCGGTGCTACCTTTGATTTCAAAACCCAATTGTGTCCAATAGAATTTGCTGCACTATGGAAAACCCACGGGAGAACTCTTACTCTATGGGTAAACGGAGACATAATTTTCATCCGTAAAAAGGATGTCACTTTCTATAATGTAACTCCTATAACATAATTTCCGGACATGAAAAATGCTTCGCTACTCTTTTGTGGAGGATACATATCGAATGAAAGGGGTTGAAGAGCCTATGCTTTATACTGTAGAAGAAGTAGCGCAAACACTTAAAACAAATGTCGATTACGTTTATAAATTACTCCGCTCAGGAATACTTCCTTTTTTGAAAATAGGTCGTTACAAAGTCAGGCGTGAGGCATTATCTGATTTTCTTGCAAGCTACGAAGGCAAAGACTTGTCCGACCCTTTTCATGTAAAGGAGGTTATTTATGGCGAAAGTTAATGTCCGTGATCGTAACAAAAACAGAGCTGGACGTAAACCGAATTGGGAATATCGTTTTGAGGTGGGGGGAGTTGGCGGACACCGTAAACAATTTTCCAAAAGTGGGTTTAACACAAAACGCGAGGCGTTAGAAGCAGGTGCTAAAGCATTATCTGAATATTGCGATGGCAACTTAATCAATCCTACAGAAATCAGCATGAGTGATTTCCTCGATGAGTGGTTCGAAAAAGATTGCAAAGCACATATAAAAATAACGTCTCAAGAAACTTACGCAAGCGCAATCAAATTATATTTAAAGCCCTTGCTTGGAGCATATAAGGCAAAATGGATTACTCCAATCATACTCCAAGATTTTGCCAACAAGATAGGAACCATGGGGCTTTCCAAGTCTCGCATAAACTGCATATTAGCTGTTTTAACCGATGCTTTAGACTATGCTGTATTTCCTGCCGGCATTATTAAAAACAACCCCGTAAGGTATATCAAAAAGCCCATAGGGAAAACTGCAAACAAGAGAAAACCCTTATCCTTCGCCGATTTTTCAAAAATAGAAGCCCTGTTCCCTTTTGGAACAAAGTATCATATCCTTCTTGAGCTGGGCTGGAATTGTGGACTGAGAATATCCGAAGCATTGGGGTTGACTTGGGATGACATAGATTTAAAAAATGGTATTATCCATATCGAACATCAATATATATCGAAGTCATCTCTCTTGTTATCCCCAAAATATGGTTCTACCCGAGACATAAAAATTAGCGAACGTCTTCTTCAGATACTTATCGAAGAGTTTCATCGGCAAGAGACTAATAAGGAGAAATACGGTAACCTTTATACGTTGTATTACGGCAGGTATAAAACTATTGCGGGAGAGGAAGCAATTATCGTTACCGACAAAGCAACTGGCGACAACAGAGAATTAAAGTTTGTTTGTGTTGATGAAAATGGTGAAAAGGTGTCTCCAGGGGGAATAACGCATATGTCCAAAAAAATCAAGAAAACTCTTGGTTTCGATTTTGAATACCACTCTCTCAGGCATAGTCACGCAACTATTTTAATAGATAATGGAGCTAATCCGAAGGCGGTACAACATAGGCTTGGGCATAAAGACATAAGAACAACATTAAATATCTATGTTCACGCAACGGATAAAATGGCAAGTGAGTCTGTAGATATATTTGAAAAGGCAGTAAATAGGGCTACACTTACTTAAACTCCATTCAGGAGAATGTAAGATGTTTGTAAAATGTAAACAGACTCCCTTGACAACGACAGTCTGCATGATTATAATCCCACTAGGCTGGCTCTAAGAAAAGACTATAGCGTGTCCACGGAGTAAAAAAAGCGTGGACAATTCGTGGACAAACTCAGGAAATTTGAACACAAACATATAGTTAAATTCAAGTTTTCAAACATATAGATATGATTTTTTGAGAATATTAATTGGAACAAAGCAAAAGCGCGGTTTTGCTTCGCTTTATTTGCAATAAAGGCGTTACGAAGATGGT
>ERZ1643249.1178-NODE-1178-length-26659-cov-5.301684_pt1 | contig 26659 bp, 24 predicted proteins | sample MGYA00579263_ERZ1643249 | MGnify/ENA primary metagenome ERZ1643249 (study PRJEB29033, sample SAMEA4952264) | chicken gut metagenome | biome: Broiler Chicken; feature: Gastrointestinal Tract; material: Caecum | place: Ireland | collected 2018 | study: Broiler...
TTCAACCAATAGTTGTAAATGAAATGCCAGACGGATACATGATTATTGCCGGAGAACGAAGATTTAGAGCTTGCAAAATTTGCGGATTGAAAGAAATTGATGCAGTTGTGAAAAATTATTCAAATAAACAGATTGCAGAAATCGCAATAATTGAAAATTTACAACGTGAAGACTTAAATCCTGTTGAAATGGCGAAAGGTATAAAAAAATTAATGGACGAATATGGTTTAACACAAGAAAAAGTTGCAGAAAGATTAGGAAAATCAAGGTCTGCAATAGCCAACAGTTTACGTATCCTAACATTATATCCAGAAGTAATTGATTTAATTGAAAAAGGGAAAATATCTTTTGGTCATGCAAAAATACTTGCCGCTGTCACAGATTATGCAACTCAATTGATTTTAGCTAAAAAGATTGCAAAAGATAAATTGACAGTTCGAGACCTCGAAAAAGAAGTTGATGCCATACTAGGAAATAAAAAGAAAAAGAAAGTAGCAAAACTGCCTAGTGAAGAACTGCAAGATTTTATATCTGAACTACAAAGAAAACTCGGAACAAAAGTGACAGTTATAGGAAATGACAAAAAGGGAAGAATATACATAGACTATTATTCACAAGACGATTTAGATAGAATTTACGATGTCGTTTTACGCAAATAATTTATTAACAAATAAATTTAAAGCGCACATTATGTAATTAACAGACGCAATAAAAAAAATAATAGAATAAATTTCTATTATTTTTTATTATTAAATTAAAATATTTTTGTAGATATCTTTTTATTTTGATGAATTTGTTCAAGAAATTCTTTCAAGACTTCTTCTTCGATTTCCTTTATTGATTTATTACTAAGATAAGCGGCAGCTCCAACATGTCCTCCACCTCCAAATTTTTTTGCAATCATAGCGACATCGTATCCTCGTTTGGCTCTCATACTAACATAATATTGATTATCCTTTGGTTGAACAAAACATACTAAGCAATTACCAGAAATCGTCGCGAATCTATTGATTATGCCAGTATAATCATCAAACTTTGCTTTATACAATCGAGCCTGTTCTCGTGTGATTTGTGTTAAAATTATTTTACCATCTTCTAACGTTATTATATTTTGAATTGCCAAAGCTAGCAGATTCATGTTTCTAATTGTATTACTATTAAAAAAGTTATTATATATAGCGCCACTATCAATATAATCAAAGCAGGCGCTTGCTATTTTAAATGTATTTTTAGTAATAGCGCCTACTGAAAAATTGTTTGTATCCGTTATTATTCCCGCATAAATTTTACCATAAATCTTTGATGAAAATTTATAGTTATAAGCTTTCAATATCTTATAAACAATTTCACACGTAGAACTAACAATTTCTACTATATTAAAATCTCCATCTCTTAAATTTGTATTATGATGGTCTATTACGAAAGTTTGTTTTGCCTTATCAAAAAGTATTTTATATTTTCCTACTCTATCAAGATTTGGGCTATCCATCATAATAGCTGTATGATACTTTGTAAAACTTTTATTAATTTTAACATTTTCAATTATTGGCAAATAATTATTTGCTAATCCATCACATTCAGCAAAAATATCAACCTTTTTAATTCCAAAATGTTTTATTATAAATTCTCTCATTACTATCATGCTACATAAAGCATCGGCATCTGGCTCAATGTGCCCTATTAAACAAACCGAAGTAGCTTTTGATAAATTATCTAATATTTTTTTATATCTATTCATATATTTATTATATCATATTATTTGAAATTCAGTTTCGTTTTTTTACTTCTATTTCTAAAATAGTGTAAAAGTTATCCACATTGTGTGGATAACTCTGTGGATAACTTGTGGAAAAGGTGTGGAAAAGTCGAAATATATTGTGGATAAGACATAATTGTATATATTAATACATTATATCTATCATTTATAAATTCTATTCTATTATTTAGATATTCTTTTACAAAATCTTATAAAACTTCTATAATCTATTTAAAACTATAATTTGGTTTAGCCTTAGAAATTTTTAATTTAATTTGATTTATATTTTATAAAAGCATTATTTTAATTTGAAGACAACTGAAATATTACAAATTCTATATCGTTAGTTATAACTTGTAATTTTAAAAATATATTATGGTATGAAGTTTAATATGAAAATCAAAAATTTTTTTCTTGCCAATAAATGTATTATAATAATGCTATGTATAATGCTGATACTTTCATCTTGTTTCTCTGGAATTGTAGCATATAGCGTTTCAAATTATAATGGTATTACAATTGTAATTGATGCAGGTCATGGAGGCAGAGACGGAGGAAGTATCGGAATAAATGGAACGATTGAAAAAGAAATAAATTTAAAATATTCGCTAGCATTAAAAGAAAAACTTGTAAGTGCGGGTTATAGAGTAGAATTAACTCGAAAAACTGATGATGGTCTATATTCTGAAACGGCAAAAAATAAAAAAATGAGCGATATGCGTGCAAGATTCAATATTATTCAAAAAACAAATCCAAATTTAGTAATAAGCATACACATGAACAGTTTTAATTCTTCAAGTGCACGTGGTGCATTGACATATTATCGCAATGGCGATGAAGCTAGCAAAAAATGTGCAGACTTGATTCAGTCTAGTTTAAACACTTATTGTGCTGCTCCAACTCGTCAAGGAAAAGTTGGTGATTATTATATTTTAAATTGCAGTTATTACACCTCAATATTAATTGAATGTGGATTCATCTCAAATCCAGAGGAAGAGAGATTATTAAATACTGATGAATATCGTGAAAAATTCATTGATGCTATTTATAATGGAATACTATTGTATTTTGGCAATACTAATAACAATATTTAGTAAATGCATAATCATATATAACGCATTGTTTATTGCTTAAATTTTTTAAAACGACTTTAAATATATATTTTTTTAATAAACAAAAAAAGAGCAAAAGCTCTTTTTTACACTAAACTTGTATCTCTAATATATAAACTTCCACTAGTTGTAGTCACTGTTAATGTAGCATTATTATAATCGGTAATTGAACCATTAACATACTCGGTGTGCTCTTTATCTGTATAACCACCATAATTTGCTATCTGTGCTAAATTTACACTCACATCACCAGAATCTGTCTTTGTATGCAGCATATATTTAGCATCTGTATTGATAATTAATGAAACTGAACCGGTCTTTCCTTCAACAATATTTTCTCCAAACACATTATTCATATTGATATCCGCTCTACCATTATCGTTAATCGTTATAACAATATTTTCTACACCAGAAGAGCTGATTTTTCCATTGTTTGTGGTTGCTTGCAGCATTCGTGAATTAGGATTGTCCTCATAACTATCTGCATCATTATTAAATGTAATATTTATATCACCATAGTTAGAATTAGCTGTCACTCTTGAATATGTTGAATTAACTGTAATCGTTCCGTCATCTGTCGTTAGAATTAAAGGTGAAGTGCTATTCTTTATCGTGATATTACCCGTATCCGTAGTAATGTCAGCAGTAGCCAAAACGTTATCAATTTCTACTCTACCAGATTTTGATAATAAAATTGTTCCACCATTTGTCAAATTCTTAATATATATATTTGTATCTGATGATTTTATTTCCACATAAAAGACTGTATCTATTTCAATTCTTCCGCCCGCTTCGTCTATATCTTCTCTAAAATCATTACATTCTTTTATTAATATAACCGCATTTTTATTAGATTCTATCAATACATCACCAAGTGTGCTGTTAAGCGCTTCAAAATATCCACTTGTCGCTGAGATGGTGACATCATTAACATTTGTTGTCACATTCTCACCAATAATAAAATCTGCCCTTCCAATATTTGCATCAATAAATCCATTAACTGAACCATCTACAAATTGGAAATTGCCACTAGTCGTATTATAAATTAAATTATTAACAATTATAGTTTCATTGTTTATATTTGTCTCCGCATTGTGATTATTTAACTCTATATCAAATGCTTTGCTCGTAGGTACTCTTAATTGAATAAATGATTTATTGGCAATTGTTGCACCATATGGTTCATCGACATTAAATGTCAATACTCCACTATCTATATCAACATCTATATTGACATCGCTATTTTTTTGAAGTACAAATCCTAATGAATTAGCATAAACTCTAAGCGAAATGTTTTCACTGGCTGCGGGTACTACTGAAACGGCATAAGACCTTGAATTTACCTCAATTTTATTTATATTAGTGGCATCATATGACTCTGAATTAAAATAATCATGATAACTAATATAAGTTATTCCAAATAAATTTGACCCCGGCACAAAGAATAGGTACAAAACACCCACTGCACATAGTCCAATCAATAGCAAAATTACTATTAAAAAATATTTCCAAAAGGTTTTCATAGTAATATTTTATAAGAAATAAAAAGTTTTGTCAATAGAAACAAAAACAAATATTAGTTAAGCATGAGTCAAATTAAATTGATTTATCGCTTTGAAAGTGATATAATGAATAACGGAGTAAATTATGTTGATAGATATTGAAGGAACTGATGGCTCTGGGAAAGCTGTCCAAACTAAAAAATTATATGAATATTTAACCCAAAAAGGATATAAATGCAAACTGATAAGTTTTCCAAATTATGACAGCCCATCAAGTGAACCTGTTAAAATGTATCTTGGCGGAGAATTAAAAAAAGAATTTGACGGATATCAAAATAGTGCCTTATATGCGGTTGATAGATTAATCACCATGAACAATAATATTGACATCAATGATTATGATTTTATTCTGTTTGATAGATATGTTCCAAGCAATATGATTCATCAATCTACAAAGATGACAACTATTTCAGAAGTCGATGCGTTTATTGAATGGATAATAGATTTTGAATATGGCAAACTAAAACTACCTATACCTGATAAAATCATTTTTTTAGATATGCCACCAGAATTCAGTATGAAACTTGCCAGCGAGCGCTCCGATTTAAAATGCAAAAAAAATAAAGACATTTTGGAATCTGATGAAAATCATATTCGAACTGCATATGAGCGTGCTAAATACATTGCAAATAAATTTAATTGGCTCCACATACAGTGTGTAGACGATAATTTAAAATCTATTGATAAACTTCACAAAGAAATATTGACTAAATTGGGTATATAGTGATAATATTAAGAGCGCTCAATTTTAATTAGTATATTTGTATTACTTTATAATATTATTAGACATTATTTATATATAAATATATATGACAAATTAAATATAATAATCAAATTAAAACAACTTGGAGATAATATGAAAATAATAACTAGACGAGAATTAATTGATAAATGGTTCAAATTTTATACGAGCAAAGCTCACGTAATTATACCTAGTGCTAGCATTGTACCAGAAAACGACCCTACTGTGTTATTCACAACGGCAGGTATGCATCCGCTAGTACCATATTTGCTTGGTCAATCTCACCCAAAAGGTAAAAGATTGTGCGACTTGCAAAAATGTATTCGAACCGGTGATATAGACGAAGTTGGAGATGATAGTCATCTAACTTTTTTTGAAATGCTTGGCAATTGGAGCCTTGGAGATTATTTCAAGGAACAAATGATTCCTTGGAGTTATGAATTCTTAACCAGTCCAGAATATTTAGGTTTAGACAAAGACAGGCTTGCTGTCACAGTATTTGCAGGAAATGACATTGCTCCACGTGATAATCTTTCAGCAGCATTATGGGAAAAGCAAGGTATAAAAAAAGAAAACATTTATTACTTAAAGGATAATTGGTGGATATTGGGAAGCGGAATTGGTCCATGCGGTCCAGATACTGAGATGTTTATTGATACGGGTAAACCAAAGTGTTCTCCTGAGTGTAATCCTAGTTGCGATTGTGGAAAATTCTTAGAAATTTGGAACGATGTATTTATGGAATATAAAGTCAATCTAGATAAATCAGTCGAAAAATTAGCTCATCCAAATGTTGATACGGGTATGGGACTAGAACGTACTCTTTGCAAATTAAATGGATACAAATCTGTATACGAAACAGAATTATTCGCTCCTATCATTCAATATTTAGAAAAAATTAGTGGTAAATCATATCATGATGAAGAATACACTTCTTCATTTAGGATTATCTCTGACCATATGCGTGCTGCTACTTTTATTATTGGAGATGAACAAGGTGTTTCTCCTAGCAATTTAGGTCAAGGATATGTTCTACGCCGTCTTATTCGCAGAGCAATTCGACATATGAAAAAATTAAGTATAGAAAAAGGTCACCTTGGCGAAATATCTAAACTTTATATAGAATATTTCAAACAGGATTATCCTGAACTCAATACCAATGCTCAAAAGATTATTGATGAACTAAATAAAGAAGAAGACAAATTCTTAAAAACTCTTGAATTGGGCAACAAAGAATTTGAAAAAGTAATCAATGGAATTGAACGAAAAAATCAATTCATGTCAAAAGACCCAAATTATAAACCTGAAAATACTATCAGTGGTAAAAGTGCATTTAGGTTATATGATACCTTTGGTTTCCCAATTGAATTGACACAAGAAATGGCTAATGAACGTGGATATATAGTTGACATAGATGGATTTAACGAAGCGTTCCGTCAGCATCAAGAATTGGCTCGCACCACCAATGCGGGAGTGTTCAAAGGTGGACTTGCTGACGACAGTGTTTGGACAACTCGACTACACACAGCATGCCACTTATTACTTGCAGGACTAAGGAAAATGTTTGGCACTCAAATAGAACAAAAAGGTAGCAATATCACTAGTGAAAGGTTGCGTTTTGACTTTAATTTTGATAGAAAATTGACCGATGATGAAGTAAAAAGTCTTGAAGAATTTGTAAACGCTGCAATAAAACAATCTATTCCTGTTGAGCGTTTAGAAATGAAGTTTGAAGAAGCAAAACAAAAAGGTGCATATGGTGTATTAAAGGCACAAGATAATGATATAATTTCCATATATAAAATAGGTGACGTAGATTTCCAAATTTGTGGTGGTCCGCATGCAAAAAACACTAGCGAACTGGTTGATTTTAAAATTGTTAAACAAGAAGCCGTGTCTGCTGGTGTAAGACGTATAAAGGCAGTGATTAATACACAAAATGCTAACTAATTCCTTTTTAAAACAATAAAAAGAATCACGGAGTTCCGTGATTTTTTTATTAAAATGCTCTCTTATTTTTTGAAATTTAAACATGTCTATTTCGAAATCATTTGACAATGGTTTATTAGTTTTTATAATAATTCTGTTTTAATAAATAAAAGACAGACCAATTTCAAATTAAATATCTTCTCTTCCTAGAAGATAATCTGTCGTCACTCCAAAATACTCAGCAATTGCAACTAATGAATCAATTTGAGGAGAACGAATTTTTAAAAGCCAACAATTAATGGTTGATTTAGGTATATTTATCTTTTGAGATAATTGCGCAATACTTAAAGATTGAAAATTCATTAACTCCTTTAAACGATTAGCAAAAATTTTTAAAATATCTTTTTTATTCAAATCAAAAATATTATCTTTCATAATCTATACTTTCTACGAAATCGTTTGACAACGATTTTTTCGTTTTTTATAATTAAAATGTTTTAATATTTTATATAGGTTATATATCTTCTCTTCCTAGAAGATAGTCAGTTGTCACATTAAAATAATCTGCTAATTGAACTACTGCATCTATTTTAGGTAATCTTGTTTTCAGTAGCCAACAGCTAATTGTTGACCTAGGAATATTGACATTTTTGGCTAACTGTACAATATTCAAAGATTTGAACTCCATGAGTTCACGCAATCTCTCAACAAAAACATTCATTATTTTGTCTCTCACAAAATTATTATGAATCAAGAACGCATATTTATTTTATTAGGTGGCGAAAGCAACCTATTGTAATTATATTAAAACTAGCGAAAACTCGGATAACTTTGAATCTTTATTTGCTAGCGATTTAGAACAGTTGTTGTTTTCGCTAAAAAAAGCACATAATGTGCTTTTTTATTTTTTCCTTTAATTAAGTAATTCATCAATCAAATTAAAATCTAAATTTATTGTAAATTTTAAATTATTTAATATGAAAATAATGAATTTAAAAATTTTTTTATAATTATTTTACTTTTAATTAGTTTTATGTTATAACTTTTTATATAATTCAGGAGAAAATATGGACAATAATATTACACCATCTAACTTTATAGAACAAGCAATTGTAGAAGATATTAAAGAAAAAGGTCTTAAAAAAATCATAACACGTTTTCCACCAGAACCTAATGGATTTACACATATTGGACATGCCAAAGCAATATGTATAGATTTTTTAACCGCTGAAAAATTCAAAGGTTATACAAATCTTAGAATGGACGACACCAACCCAAACAAGGAAAGTGATGTCTACGTAAAAGCATTAATGGAAGATATCAAATGGCTTGGTTTTAAATGGAAAAATTTAACTTATGCTTCTGATTACTACGAGTTCCTTTATAATTGTGCAATTGATTTGATTGAACAAGGAAAGGCTTTTGTATGTGATTTGAGTGCAGATGAAGTCAGTTCAATGCGTGGAACTTTGACTGAACCCGGGAAAGAAAGTCCTTATAGAAACCGTTCAATAGAAGAAAATTTAAAGTTGTTCAAAGAAATGAGAGCAAGTAAATATGCTGACGGAGAAAAAACTTTGCGTGCCAAAATTGACATGTCTCACCCTAATATAAACATGCGAGACCCTGTTATTTATCGTATTCTTCACGTGAAACATTTTAGACAAGGGGACAAATGGTGTATTTATCCGATGTATGATTTTGCACACCCATTAAGTGACGCATACGAACAGGTGACTCATTCTCTTTGTAGTCTTGAATTTGAAGACCATAGACCATTATATAATTGGTTTGTAGATAATTGCAGAATACTACCAGGTGTGAAACCTAGACAAATAGAATTTGCTAGACTTAACATTGACGGCACAGTAATGAGCAAACGATATATGCACGAATTGGTTGAAAAAGGATATGTCGATGGTTGGGACGACCCAAGACTCCCTACTCTATCTGGATTTAGACGCAAAGGATATACTCCAACCGCCATACGAGAATTTTGTACACGTATCGGAGTTGCCAAATCAAATAGTGTAGTTCAACCGCATATCTTAGAAGCCTGTATACGTGAAGAGTTGAATAAATCTGCTCTACGTGTGGTTGCTGTTCTTGACCCTATAAAAGTCAATATCACAAACTTCCCAGCCAACAAGACAGAAAAAGTTTTAATCTCCAACAATCCTACCATAGAAAACAGCAAAAAACATTCAATTCTTTTCAGCAACGAACTATATATAGAACGTGAAGACTTCATGATAGAACCTACCAGCAAATTCTTCCGACTTACTCCGAATGGATATGTTAGATTGATGGGAGCTTATGTCATTAAATGTGACGAAGTTGTTAAAGATAAAAATGGCAATATTGACCATTTGAATTGCTCGATAATATTTGATGCAAAAGAACAAAACATAAAACCGAAAGGTACAATTCATTGGCTAAGTAGAAAAGAAGCCGTAAAAATCACCACTCGCAAATTCCACAATCTTTTGAAAGAAGGTGAAGTGTATGAAAGCGGAATGGTGGATAAAATAATCAATCCTAATTCTATGGAAGAATATATTTCATACATTGAACCATTTGCATTAAAACAAAAAGGAAATATGCAGTTTATCCGAAATGGATATTATATTGAGGATAGTCGTCTTAGCAAAAAAGATAATAAAGTATTTTTAGAAACAGTAAGTTTAAAAGATAGTAAATAAACTATCTTTTTTTATTTCTTATTATTTTTTAATTTTTTTATATTTTTTGTTAATTTTTAAATAATTTTATCAAAATTATTAAATAATTATTATTTTTTTTAATTTGTTTTACTATTTTTATTTTTAATAATTAAAATATTTTAGAATAGTTTATTTTTTTATTTTGTTGTGATATAATTTTATTATGTCTTCACGAACTAAACGCATAATATTAAATATTACCAGTGCAATTCTGACAGTATTAATAATAGTTGTCAGTTTTTTTGCTCTAATTAATATCATGTTTAATATAATTTTTATACGTACAAATGTAAGAGGTTATTCAATGTATCCTACATTAAATTATAATGTCCCTACTTCTCAAACAGATGGAGATGTAGTTTATATAAACAAATTTTCAAGCTACACCAATGATGATATTGTCGTAGCGCAAGTAGATTGGTGGGATAGCGGATATATTATCAAGCGATTGATAGGTTTACCAAATGACACAATCCAAATCAAAGATGAAGGAACTCACTACGCATTATATGTTAATGAAAAATTATTTTATACAAAAGAAAAAAATGCAGACACCGATTCATATTACAATAATTTGTATTTAACGTTTTTCGATAGATTCCCTGAAAATACAACCACAAATGAAAGCGGAGAGCAATGTATAAAACTAAATGACAATGAATATCTATTGATGGGTGACAATTGGGGAAACAGCACTGATTGTCTAACTGGCGGACCAGCAAAAAAATCAAACATAGTCGGTCGTGTAGATATTATTATACATTATGGGGAAAACCAATTTCGTACATTAGTAAAGGAGATGTGGAATCTATTATTTTAAAGGGGTTTTATGAATTTTGTTAGAAATAATTGGGACAAAATAGCCAAGGAGGAATTTGAATCATATCTTGATTCAATCAAAGAGACTGATGAGAAAAAACTAAACTGGACAAAACGCATATATAACACAAAGATGCCTGTGTTAGGCATCAAAGTTCCTATTATTAAAAAACTTGCAAAAGAAATTAACAAAGGCAATGCTATATCTTTTCTTGAATTAAATCTAAATTCAACCTTTGAAAATTTACTCATCAATGGGTGTTTAATTGCAAAAATAAAAGATTTCAATTTGATGAAAAAATATCTAGATGATTACTCAAAAAAAATTGATAATTGGGCTTTGTGTGACTGTATTGATTTTGAAATAAATCAAAAGAACAAATCAAACTATTTTGCTTTAAGTCAAGAATACATAAAATCAGAATTTCCATATACTAGAAGAATTGGCGTGCTTATATGGTTTAAATTTATAAATGACAAAGAATATTTAAATATTATTTTAGATAATATACCATTCTTCAAAAACGAAACTCACTACTATGTCAACATGGCACTTGCTTGGTTCGTATGCGAATGTTTTGTAAAAAATAGAGAAATCGGATTATTTATTTTTAAAAATAAAATGCTAAATAATTTTGTTAATAACAAAGCTATTCAAAAAATAAAAGATAGTTTTAGAGTGTCTGATGAAGACAAAATATTATTAGAAAATTTTAAAATTAAAAAATAAAATGATTTAATAAATATTTTTTATCAAAAAAAAATTATATTTTTTATTTTTTTATTAATTTTTTATATTAATAATTAATATTTTTTAACTTTTTATTATATTTTTATTAATTTTTTATCTTCATAATTTATTTTTTACACATAAAATTTTTTTTTCTACAAAAACTATTTTTACAATAGGAGTAAAAATTTATGAAAAAAAGTAAACAAATAATTTTAAAATTATCTTTAATCATTTTTGGAGCAATTATTAGTTTTGTATTTTTATTTTCAAATCAAACCATAATTGCTGATGCAGGTTTTACGACCAATGCTAATTGCAAATCCGCAGTTTTGATTGAAAAAATTTCTAAACAAGTATTATATGAAAATGCCAGTCATGAAAAATTGCCCATTGCAAGTGTGACAAAACTTATGACTGTATTGTTGACACTGGAACATATTGACAACGGTTCTATCTCACTGGACGACAAAGTAATGGTTAGTTCAAATGCAAGCGGAATGGGTGGAAGTCAAATTTTCCTGGATAGTGATAACGAATACGTCTTAGGTGAATTATTGAAATCAGTAATAGTTGCTAGCGCTAATGATTCTTCTGTTGCCCTAGCCGAGTATATTGCAGGAAGCGAAAATAATTTCGTACGCATGATGAACGAAAGAGCAAAAGAACTGGACATGCTAGATACTAACTATGCAAATTGTACTGGACTGCCAAGTGCCGAAGGATACTCATCCGCTTACGACCAAGCATTAGTCCTTAAAGAAGTATTAGATTATGACATATATCACACTTATTCTTCAATTTGGTTTGAAGACTTCACCCACCCTAGTGGCCGTACCACACAAATGGCGAATACAAACAAATTATCAAGATATTATGATGGTTGTATAGGTGGTAAAACTGGTTCTACCAACCAAGCAAAATACTGTCTTGCAGTTGGCGCAAAGCGCAACGATATGAGCCTTATCTCAGTAGTTTTAGGTGCAGATAGCAGTCAAGAACGTTTTAAATATGCAAGCGATTTGTTAAATTATGGATTCGAAAATTACGAAAGCAAAACTTTATTTAGCAACAAAGACCTTGAAGGAAAAACCATTAAAATCAAAGGAATGGATAGGTCCACCCGCCTTACTGCCGAACGAGATTATGCTCTTGTTAGCAAAATTGGTGAAGATGTGAATTTCTCACTAAATTTCAATCTTCCTAGCATGTTAACAAGTGTGAAACAAAATCAGGTAGTAGGTAATGTTGAAATAATCGTTGATGGCGTAGTTGTAGATAAAATCAACATTCTAGCTCTTGATTCACATCGTGAAGCAAACGTATGGGATTATTTCAAAGAAATCATTAACAACTAAAAGTCATTAAAATAGGGAGAAAATTCTCTCTATTTTTATTTATCAACCCTAATTTCTATCGATATTTTTAACACAATTTACATTAATATAATTAAAACTATAATGTTATTTCAAAATATGACTTGATTTTTGTTTTCTTATATGATACAATTAATGCGTTAAAAATTAAATTAAAGTTTTAACACATTAATATAGATGTCGATGTCATATTAGTGTCCTTACCCGAAAGGGTCAATAGTCCATAAGGAGGTTAAGATGAAAAATTACGAATTGATGTACATCATTCCAAGTCAATCTACTGACGAAGAAAAAGAAGCATTAATCGCTCAGGTCAATGGCATGATTGAAAAAGATGGTGGCAAAATTGAATCAGTAGAGCGTGTTGGAAACAAGAAACTTGCTTACGAAATTCAAAAGAAACGTGAAGGTTTTTATGTTTTAGTTAACTTCACTTCTGACGCAAATGTTCCTAATAGATTAGGTTCATTGCTTGCCATTACAAACAACATTTTGCGCTACATCATAGTTGCAAAATAATATAGGAGATGTTATGAATAAAGTGTATTTAATAGGCAATCTAACTCGTGACCCAGAATTGAGCACTACTACTAGTGGGGTTTCTGTATGTAGATTGTCAATTGCAGTTGGCAGACGTTTTGCTAATGCTGATGGAGAAAGAGAAACTGATTTCTTCAACATCACAGCATGGCGTGGAACTGCGGAAAACTGTGCTAAATTTTTAAAGAAAGGTAATAAAATCGCCGTATCAGGTTCTATTCAAACAAGAAACTACGAACGTACTGACGGTACAAAAGGCTTTGCTGTCGATATCATAGCCGATGAAGTTGAATTTTTGTCATCAAAGAATGACGGTTCTAGCGAACCTAATTCTAACGAAGGTGGAATGGGTGTAGGTACTGGAATGTCCGGTTCCCCTGTTGCAGACCTTCAACCAATTGATGATGATTTACCATTTTAATATTTAAAGGAGATAATTATGGCAGAAAAAATTGAAGAAGTTGAAGTTGTAGAAAAAGTTGCTCCAACAACCGAAGAAAAAGAAGAAAAGACAACTGCTGATAAGAAAAAATTCTACAAACAACACAAGAGCAATAAAAAGAAAGTATGTATTTTCTGTGAAGATAAGAATTGTAAATTCATTGATTACAAAGACCCTAGATTGAAAAAGTTTGTCACTGAAAAAGGTAAAATAATCCCAAGCAGACAAACCGGAACCTGCTCTCGTCATCAACGTGAATTGACAGTTGCAATCAAACGTGCTAGAAATATTGCTTTGCTTCCATTCAGCGGTGACTAAGATAATTTTAATTAAAGTGAAATGACACAAAATTAATTGTGTCATTTTTTATTCTTATTTTAGTTATATTTTATAGATTCAATTGATAAAATTTGAGTTTATTTTATATGTTATAATTTTGTTTGAAATATTTTTCTTTTTTGATATAATAGAAACATGAATATAGAAAATATTGGAGATGAATTATCAAAATTAGTTGACAAGTTCGAAACAACCAAAGCTTGTCTTAATCTTAACGAATTGCAAGAGCGCTTGAATTCACTACTAAGAGAACGAGAATCTCTTTCTTTCTGGAATAATTTAGACTATGCCATGCAGACCAACAAAGAGATAAAGTCTTTGCAAGAATTATTTGACGAAGTTCAAACTTTGCAAAATAGTTTAACCTCATTAATCTCTACCGTTCGAAGTCTAGAAAAAGAAACCGATATAGAACTATTAAACCTTGCATTATCTGAATTGTTGGAATTGAAAGAAAAAGTGGACGAATTAAATGTTCGAACGCTTTTAGATGAAAAGTATGATAATAATGATGCAATTTTAACAATTCACTCAGGAGCAGGTGGAACAGAGGCACAAGATTGGGTTGTTATGTTGATGCGAATGTATAAAATGTATGCCAGCAAAAACAATTTTGAATTTAGCGTTGTAGACAAACTTGATGGTACAGATGCAGGACTCAAATCTGTCGTCATTTGGATTAAGGGCGAATATGCATACGGAAAATTGAAAGGCGAAATGGGAGTTCATAGACTAGTTCGTATTAGTCCTTTCGATAGCAATAAACGTAGACATACCAGCTTTGCTTCCGTAGAAGTAGTCCCAGCCATTTCAAAAGAAACAGATGTGAAAATTCGCAACGAAGATTTGCGGATTGACACCTATCGAAGCAGTGGCGCAGGCGGACAGAATGTCAACAAAGTTGAAACCGCTGTTAGAATCACTCACATTCCAACGGGAATTGTTGTCACTTGTCAAAACGAACGCAGTCAATTGCAGAATCGTGAAAATGCTATGAAAATTTTGACAAGTAAATTGGTTGCTCTCGAAGAAGAAAAGCACAAGCAAAATATCAACGACATCAAAGGTGACTTAAAGCGAATTGAATGGGGAAGTCAAATTAGAAGTTATATTTTCCAGCCATACACAATGGTAAAAGACCACCGCACAGATTATGAAACGAGTGACGTTGATGGTGTTATGAATGGTGAGCTTAATCCATTTATTAATGAATATTTAAAGAAGTCTCACACGAAGACGAACAAATAATAAATTGAAAATCTTTTTCAATAATTTAAAATTTTAAAATAAAAAATCCATAGGAATCTCCTTGGATTTTTTTACTCTTTAAGTTTTCATTATATGTTATGGTATCTATCTAGGTTTTACATATAATATCTTGTTTTTCAAATATTCGTCTACTCAATTATATCATCTAATGCGGATTTTAATTTTTGTCTTATCAGTATGTAATTCTAATTTTATTCTTCTATTTTTACAATTTCCACATTGCGTTCTTCCTTTTACCTATTAAATAATTTTAACATATACTCTGACGACTGTAAATTTTCTAAATTTCTATTATCGTCGATTATAGCCGATTCGTTTCTTTGATGCTTTTCTTGAATCGCTTGAGCTTTATTCTCTTTGATTGCATACCATAGTGCTTCTTTAAAATCAGGATAAACTTTTAAAAATGGTTTATAATCTTCATATGGGCATACTATATTGAATCCCGTAGAATCTTTGACCTCTTCATAGTTTTTAATCAAAAAAGGTCCAACATCAATTGATAGATTTTGTTCATCTAGTGTTTTCATATGTGCAAGTTTAAAACTTCTATCATCTGTTTCAATTATAAAATCAAAATTTATCGTGCCATACTCATAACCTCTATACCAATTCCCGATTCGAACCTGTATATCCTGATTATGAATGTCTTCGAAATATTGTTGCATATAATTTTTTAAATCACTTAATGGAATAGTAAATGTAAATTTTTTAGATTTAATTATCTGTCTAATCTGTTTAATAATATCATTTATCCTATCAAATTTTTCCAACAATATGTTATTAATTTCTGTCGAATATAATTTGAAACCATCATTTAAGTAATAATCTTTCATGCACTCCATACAGGAGTTAAACGAATTTTCGTTTGGTTTCAAATTTTTAAGTTGTGTTGCAACCAATTTGATATCTTCTTCTTTTCTAATATCTGCTATTTCTTTATACAATTTATCTTTTTCTTCAATTAAATTTTTTAATTCGGACAATTTCATATACCACTTCTTCCTTTTTTAGATTTTATCACACATAATAAGTGTTGTCAATACAGATTTTTTGATTGATAATGCATACATTCAAATCATTTTTAATGGTTTATTTCTATTTTAAACATTTATTAATCACTTGAAAAAATTTAAACATTGATATATAATATCTGTGTGAAAAAAGATTTTAGAATATTAGCAATAGAGACAAGTTGTGATGAAACAAGTGCTTCCGTGATTGTTGATGGAAGGACTTGTCTTTCAAATATTGTGTCTAGCCAAATTGATATTCACACTAGATTTGGTGGAGTTGTGCCAGAAGTTGCCAGCAGAAATCATATCACTGCAATAGATAATGTTGTCCAACTTGCTTTAAGTGAAGCCAAACTTTCATTTGATGATATTGATGCTATTGCCGTCACATATGGAGCGGGTTTAGTTGGTTCTCTGCTTGTAGGGGTGAGCTATGCCAAAGCTCTATCTTACGCTATTCATAAACCTTTGATTGCCGTCAATCATATTTATGGTCACATCGCAGGTAATTATCTATCTTTTCCTGACCTCGTTCCTCCGTTTATATGCTTGGTTGTCAGCGGAGGACACACAGCGATTATTGAAGTAAAAGATTTTAACCATCATAAAATAATCGGTAATACTCTCGATGATGCTGCTGGTGAAAGTTTTGACAAAGTAGCTCGTGTACTTGGACTAGGTTATCCTGGCGGACCAAAAGTGAGTGCTCTAGCTAAAAATGGCAAAAATATAATTCAATTTGCAAAAGCAAATGACAATCTTGGGTACAATTTCAGTTTTAGCGGAAAAAAAACTGCCGTTATAAATTACGTACACAAATTAGAGCAAGCAAATAAGCCAATTCCAAAAGAAGATATTTGTCTCAGTTTTGAACACTGGGTGGTAGATGAACTAACGAAAAAAACTATTGATGCTTGTATCAATTTGGGATATGATAAAATTGTGGTTGCTGGCGGAGTTAGTGCTAATACAAGACTGCGAGCGACACTGCGAGAAGAATGTGCGAAGAATAAAATAAAATGTTTCTTTCCTGATTTTGAATATTGTACTGACAATGCTGCAATGATAGGAAGTGCTGGTTATTATGCATTCCTTGATGGCATTGGAATTGCTGATATGTCTCTTGCTCCTAATCCAAGTTTAAGTTTATAACTTTCTTGATATAACTATTAATTTTTAATTTAATTTTATAGTTATATGCTCTCGTGGTGTAATGGATAGCACACGCAATTCATCTACGTTCCTTACTCGTTTGACTTTCGTCAAACTCTTCTATCACTTGATGCTTTGCGCTTCCCCACTTCGTATCTAATGACACTTGTGGGGCCCCCTATAACCATTGTGCTGGCTTGGAACGGCACACAACCATCAATTTTACATATTCACAATTTTAGTTTTGCTGGTTGCCTTTGCTTACCCACTGCGTACATTATACTTGTGGGACCCTAAAATCAATTGTCTCTATTATCTAAATATATTAACTTTCCTATCTTATATTTGCTCTCGTAGTGTAATGGATAGCACAATGGTCTTCGGAACCATTAGTTCGGGTTCGAATCCTGACGGGAGCACCAAACTTAAATTGGTTTTAAATGAATAAAAAATACAGCAAATTTTGCTGTATTTTTTACTAAAATTTTTTAGTGATTATTTTATTGACGCAATCTAATATGAAGTTCTCTCAATTCTTTTTCGCCAACTTCAATTGGTCCACCCATCAATAAATCTTGTGCTTTACTATTCATTGGGAAAGGAACAACATCTCTTATGTTTGTAATTCCTAACATTAACATCAATAATCTTTCAAAGCCAGGTGCTACACCTGCATGAGGCGGCGCTCCATATTGGAATGCTGTATATAATGCTCCAAAACGAGATTTGATTTCTTCCTCTCCGTATCCAACAATTTCAAAGACTTTTAGCATTATATCTTTATTTGTATTACGGACTGCTCCTGACGCAATCTCATATCCATTGGCTACCAAATCATATTGATATGCTGTAATTTTTAATGGGTCTAATGCATTTAATTCCTCTAAACTTGCTTTTGGCATATTGAATGGATTGTGGCAAAATTCTATTTTGCCTTCATCGTTCAATTCAAACATAGGGAAATCTGTTATCCAGCAAAATTCTATTCGAGATTTATCCACCAAGCCCAATTTTTCACCCGCTTCATCTCTTAGCATACCTGCAAGTTTATAACACTTCTTGCTGCTAGCATCTGCTATTACAAATATATCATCACCAATTTTTGCACCAGTTTTTTTGATTAATTCTTGGCATTCCTTTTCTGTAATAAATTTCACTATCGGTCCTTTAAGTGAACCATCTTCTTGAACTCTAACCCAAGCCAATCCTTCTGCGCCTTCGCTTAACATTAGGTCTTGCAATCTATCAAAGAAACTCCTAGGTTGATTACTAGCACTTACAGCAAATCCTTCGACCGTTCTATCTTTAAATGCTTTAAATGTTGTATCTTTGAATACGTCTTCTAATCCTACCATAACTATCGGATTTCTTAAATCTGGTTTATCCGTTCCATATTTAATCATTGCCTCTCTATATGAAAGCTTTGGGAAAACTCCTTTATTAAACGGAAATTTGCTATATTTAGAAAACAAATCATTGATAAGAGTTTCAACCACTGAATGAACGTCCTCTTGTGTTGCAAAGCTCATTTCCATATCTATTTGATAAAAATCTCCTGCAAGCCTATCCGCACGAGGGTCTTCATCTCTAAAACATGGAGCAATTTGAAAATATTTATCAACTCCACCACACATTAAAAGCTGTTTAAATTGTTGAGGAGCTTGTGGTAGTGCATAAAATTTTCCTTTATGCACTCGACTTGGTACTAAATAATCTCTCGCACCTTCTGGACTAGGGACTGTTAAAATAGGTGTATTAACTTCTGTAAATCCAAGACTTCGCATTAAGCTCCTGGTCTCAAAAGCAACATCATCTCGCAATTTTAACATTTGTTGCATTTTATCATTACGCAAATCAAGATATCTGTGTCTTAACCTAATTTCTTCGCTTGTCTTCATACTATCTTCCACATCGAATGGTAGCATATGTTTTGAACTAGACAAAACTCTCATCTCATCAATTTTTACTTCAACTCTCCCTGATTTTATATTAGGGTTAATTGTATCCTCATCACGCAAAACAACTTTACCTTTTACTGTTATTACGCTTTCCCTAGCAAGAGATGTCAATAAACTATCATCATTTGTCTTTAATTGAACGACTCCGCTCTTATCTCGAATATCTATAAAAACAATTCCTCCATGGTCTCGAACTGTTTTTACCCAGCCAGCGAGTTCTATTTCTTTTCCTATAAAACTTTCATCTACATCTCCCAGCATCACTGTCCTATACATAATTATCTCCTTTAATTAGTTAATTTTATCCTTTAATTTTTCCATAACTTCTTGTGCATTTGCTTTCCCTCGGGTTTCCTTCATTACCTGTCCAACAAGGAAATTTAATATTTTAGGGTCTTGCTCACTTTTATATTGTTCAACAACCTGTGCCTTTTCTAGTAAAACTTTATCCAAAACTTCAAACACTAAATCGCTAGACATATCTGCCATTATTCCCTGTCTTTTAGCTTCTTGTTCTGCGTTTAAATTTGTTCCCCAAATATAAGATAACAAGTCTTTTGCTGCATTTCTACGAATTTTCTTTTCGTCAACAGCTCTAATTATCCAAACTAAATTTTCTTTGCCTATTTGAATTGTTCCGCCACCCTTTATTCTAGCAAGAATTTCAGTAGTAAACCAATTTGCAACAGATTTAGGTTGGAAATACATTTTCAAACAATCTCTATACATATCAGAAACTTCTTTATCTGCTAATATAACATCAGTATCGTATTCATTTAATCCATATTCTTCAAGATATTTTTTCTTCATCTCATCAGGAAGCATTGGCATGCTATCTTTTATTTGTTTTATTTCATCGTCACTAATGTTTACTGCCAACAAATCTGGGTCGGGAAAATATCTATAATCTTCGCTATTTTCTTTTGTCCTAAGAGTAAAACTTTCTCCCTTATCATTATCCCATTTTCTAGTCTCTTGAACAATTTCTCCACCATCATCAAGTATTTCTTTCTGTCTCTCAATTTCGTAATTTATTGCTCTATGGATTGCCTTAAATCCCATTATATTTTTCATTTCCACTTTTGTCCCAAATTCTTTACTTCCTTTGGGTTTTAAAGAAATGTTTACATCTGCTCTCATTTGACCTTTTTCTATTTCGCAATCAGCCACTCCCGCATAAATATAAATTTGTCTCAATTTTGTCAAAAATTCAATCGCTTCATCGGCTGTCTCCATATGAGGTTCTTTCAATGCATCTGTCACCAATTCAATTAGTGGTACACCACATCTATTGTAATCAATCATTGAAACATCGTCTTGATGAATCAACTTTCCTGCATCTTCTTCCAAATGAATTCTATTGATAGGAATATCTTTGTCAAACACCCGTAGATGACCATTGATACAGATAGGTTTTTCTAATTGGCTGATTTGATAAGCTTTTGATAAATCGGGATAAAAATAATTTTTTCTCTCAAAAATCGCTGTACGGTTAATTTCAAATCCAAGTGCAAGTCCTGCTCGAATAGTTTGTTCCACTGCTTTACGATTCAATACAGGCAAAGCACCGGGTAAACCCATACATACAGGACAACAATTACTATTAGGAGAACTACCATATTCATTTTTGCATGAACAAAAACATTTGCTTTCAGTCTTCAATTCCGCATGGACTTCTAGTCCTATTACCACATCATATTGCATATTATTCTCCTATTTTTGTTTCTATAAATTTTGCAAATTTATAAATCGTTGCTTCATCAAATTTTTTTGCCATAAGCTGTATACCTAACGGAAGCCCATTATCTCCTTTCCCAAAAGGAATGGATAGTGATGGTAGCCCCGCAATATTGGCTGTCACAGTGAAAATATCCTCTTTGTATGTGTCAACTGGATTTTTTGATTTACTGCCAATTTTAAATGCTTCGCCGATTGTCGTTGGCATAATTATAATGTCACAACCTTTGAATGCGTCTTCAAACTCTTTAATCAATTCATGTTGAACTGCTTTTGCCTTTTTGTAATATGCATCATAATATCCAGAAGACAAAACATAGTTTCCAAGCATAATTCTTCGTTTTACTTCACGACCAAAACCTTCGCTTCTACTTTTTTTATATATCTCCTGTAAATTCCTAGCATCATTACTGCGTGTAGTATACTTTACTCCATCAAATCTTGCCAAGTTGCTGGTTGCCTCTGCTGGTGCAATGATATAATAGGTTGCAAGTCCCAAACTTATATCTTTAATTGATATATCTACAACTTTTATCCCATTTAATTTTAATAAGGATAAAAATTTTGAAATATTATTTTCACACGGCATTCCTTTAATCATTTCTAAAATCTCATGTGGAACACCTATTGTCAACTTTGATATATCTTCATCTAGAATTTTTGAATACTCCTCAACTTTTTCATCTGCACTTGTGCTATCACACTCATCTTTTCCTGCAATCACTTCTAGCATCAAAGCATTGTCTAATACATTTTTTGAAAAGATTCCTACCTGGTCTAGTGAACTAGCAAAAGCCACAATCCCATATCTAGATATTCTTCCGTAGCTGGGTTTTAAACCATAAATTCCGCAATAACTTGCAGGCTGACGAACGCTTCCTCCTGTCTCTGTACCAAGAGAAATTGGACACATATTCAGAGCAACAGCACAAGCACTTCCCCCTGATGAACCTCCTGGAACTCTGTCAAAATCCAGTGGATTGTGAGTGACACCAAAAGCCGAATTTTCAGTAGAACTTCCCATAGCAAATTCGTCCATATTTGCTCTACCAATTATTATCGCACCAGCGTTTAAAACTTTCTTTATGACTGTTGAATCATATTGAGCAATGTAGTTTTCTAAGAATTTTGAACTGCAACTACATTTCTTTCCTTTATATAGTATATTGTCCTTAATGATTATTGGCACTCCCACTAGTTTACCACGAAACCCAGATGAAATTTTTTTGTCCATCTCTTTTGCTTTTTCTATTGCATCATCAAAGATTTCCAAAACCGCATTGTATTTTTCACATTTTTTGATTTGTTCTATAAAAGCCTTACACACCTGTTCGGCGCTCAACTCTTTTGTTAAAATTTTATCTCTTATTTCTATTGCTGATAAATCAATAATTTCACTCATATCTACTCCATTATCCTAGGAACAACTATACAATCTTTTTTTACGACAGGGGTGTTTTCAAGTAATATATCAACAGGCATACTGTCCTTTGCTTTATCTTCTCTTAGATTTAACATATCAATGCTATTAACAAAACTGCTTCCGCTAATTTCTGCATTTTTCACCATGTCTGCCAATTCCAATAGACTACTAAATTCATTAGAAAACTCTTCCAATTCCTCTGTACTGAATTCTAATTTAGACAATTCTGCAAGATGTTCAATTTCTTTAATATCCATAAATTCTCCTTAACTTTAAAAAAACCACAGGTTCTATGTGAGCCTGTGGTTTTATTCTAATCTAAGCATGACAAAAGGCCCGCATATTAAATGTGGTTAAGATTGTTATTATTATTGTTATTAATAATAGTAATAATCATAAATTTCCTTTTGATAAATAAAAAATATCACATTAAATTAAAAAAGTCAACAGTTTAAGTAAAATTTTATTATTTATATTATAATCAAAATTTATTAAATTTATTTCTATCCTGCATTCATCAACATTTGCTCTTGCTAAAAAAAGTAAATAGTGTTATACTATTTTTATGGAAACAATTGTAGCATTAGCCACTCCTGCTGGTAATAGTGGAGTTGCAGTTATTAGAATAAGTGGAGAAAAATCAAAATCAATTTTACAAAAAATAATTCACGAAGATATAGAATTTGAACCACGTAAAATGTATTTAAAGAGAGTCTATTTTTCAGGGCTAGAAGACACTTGTCTTGTCGTCTTTTTTCCTCATCCTCATAGTTATACAGGTGAAGATGTGGTAGAAATTCAATCACATGGTGGATATTTTATAGCACAAAAAATCATTGATGAATTAATCCGTTTAGGAGCAACCCTTGCAGACCGAGGCGAATTTAGCAAGCGAGCATTTATTAATGGGAAATTGTCATTAGACCAAGCAGAAGGAATTATGGATTTAATCAATGCAGAAAGTGAAATGCAAGCGAAAACTGGCAGTTCTTTGATGCAAGGTAAATTAAAAATTTTCATCACTACGTATCAAAATAAATTGACTGAAATTTTAGCTGAAATTGAGGCAAAACTCGACTACCCTGAATATGAATATACTGAAAATGAAACAAGTAATGTGTTAAAATCTTTACAAGATATTGAGGCAAATTTAAATTCACTGATTTCAGAGAGCACTACTGGAATTATAATCAAGAATGGAATAAAAGTAGCATTAATAGGCTCACCAAATGTTGGAAAATCTAGTTTACTTAACGCCCTTAGCAAATCAAACAAAGCCATTGTCACCTCCATTGCTGGTACGACTCGTGATGTAATCGAAGCAGAATATGAATACAACGGAATTATTTTTAGATTATATGACACAGCCGGCATTCATGAAAGTCAAGATGAAGTGGAAAAAATTGGAATTGAACGTGCAAAACAAATTTTAAATGAAGCAGACATAGTTTTAAAAATTTCTGATGATAAAAACCTTTGTACTATTAAAACACCTAAACCCTATATTAATGTTATAAACAAATCTGACATAATAGATGTGGATAAAATGAAAAAACAATTTCAAGATGACACCATCTTTGTTAGTGCCAAAAATAATGAAAATATTGATAAATTAAAACAATTAATATTTGATAAAACCATTCATGGAGAAATCAATACTAATAAATTATACCTAACCAACACTCGTCATATTGAATGTGTAAAACAAGCCAAAAATTATATAAACAATGCTATAACACAATTTAATTCTACCAGTATGGATATTATATCAAGTGAAATAAAATCTGCATGGTTAGCACTTGGTGAAGTGACAGGTGAAACGAATAATGAAACAATAATAGATAAAATATTTTCTAAATTTTGTTTAGGAAAATAATTTTCTTCTTTTTGTAATTTTTACGAAAATCCAACTATCAAACAATTAATATAAACTTTATAATATTGAAATTATTAAAAAATGTGTTATAATAAGGCGGTATATGAACTTTATAGACAACTATGATGCAATAGTAATAGGTAGTGGACACGCAGGAAGCGAAGCGTGTCTAGCTTTGTCACGTCTTAATAAAAAAACATTGCTCACCACGCTAAATCTTGATAGTATTGCTTTTCTTGCATGCAATCCCAGCATTGGAGGAACAGCGAAAGGTCAACTAGCAGCAGAAGTTGATGCCCTAGGTGGAGAAATAGGTGTCAATGCGGACAAATCAATGCTTCAACTAAGAATGCTCAATTCAGGCAAAGGTCCAGCGGTACAATCCTTACGTGCACAAGTGGATAAAGTTGTCTATCACAATGAAATGAAACATACTATCGAAAGACAAAAAAATTTAGATGTTTTACAATGTGAAGTAGCTGAAATCTTAGTTGAAAACGGAAAAGTTATCGGTGTAAAGACAAGTATGAATGAATACTTTTCATGCAAGGCAGTTGTTGTTTGTACAGGTGTTTACCTTAATAGTAGAATAATAATTGGAGATTTCACCAAATATACTGGTCCCAATGGATATGAACCTAGCACAATGCTTACCAAATCTCTTATGGATTTAGGTATTGAAATCAGGCGTTTCAAGACAGGAACCCCTGCCCGTGTTGACGGAAAAACAATAGATTATTCAAAATTCGAAATTCAGCCAGGTGACGACTTAAATATTTCATTTTCTCCAATCAGTAAAAAAGTGAAAAACAAAAAAGTTTGTTATCTAGGATATACATCGACAGCGATGCATGACTGTATTCGTGAAAACATATCACGTGCTCCTCTATATTCTGGCAAAATCAATGGAATTGGTCCTCGATACTGCCCTAGCATTGAGGATAAAATCATGCGATTTGCTGACAAAGAGCGTCATCAACTTTTCTTAGAACCAGAGAGTGAAAATTCTGACGAAGTATATGTTCAAGGAATATCAAGTAGCATGCCTACAGATGTTCAACGAAAGATGTATTCGTTGATACCAGGCTTTGAAAACGTAAAAATAATGCGTTTTGCTTATGCCATTGAATATGATTGTATCAATGCCACTGAACTAAAAAATAATCTAGAATCAAAAAAAATTTCAGGTCTATTTTTTGCTGGACAAGTAAATGGGACGAGTGGATATGAAGAAGCGGCTGCACAAGGAATAATGGCGGGAATTAATGCTGAACGTTATATAGATAACCTCTCTCCATTTGTTTTAGGTAGAAATCAAGCATACATTGGCGTTTTGATTGACGACTTAGTCACAAAAGATATAATAGAACCTTATCGAATGATGACAAGCAGAGCAGAATATCGTTTGATTTTACGCCAAGACAATTGTGACATTCGTCTAACTGAGTTGGGTAGAAAAATTGGACTTGTCGATGACAAAAGATATAAAATTTTCAAGAAAAAATTAAAACAAATTGAACAAGTGAACATCACTCTAAATACAATGTGTAATCCTGAAAAACTTACTCCACTATTTACTGAAAAAGGGGAAAGTCTTCCAAAATCAGGACTTACATTAAAAGAATGTATAAAACGAAACAATATTACAATTTTTGATATTGCTTCGCACTTTAATTTATTTTTAGATGTACCAAAAATTGTCCTAGACTATGTCAATACTGAAATTAAATATGAAGGATATATTAAAAAAGAATTAGAATACATTGAAAAAAATCAGCACATAGAAAATCTCTCCCTACCCGACATTGACTACTCCAAAATAAATGGACTAAGAATAGAAGCTAGACAAAAACTAAACAAATTCAAACCCACTACTCTTGGCCAAGCAAAGAGAATAGATGGGGTGAGCCCTAGCGATATCAATGTTCTTCTCGTCTATTTAAAATTAAAAGGAATTATCAAATAAAAATTTAGGAGAAATTTATAAATGATAAAAATTAATGGAATCAATTTAGATGAAAAAACAGCTAATTTATATGTGAAAAATCTAGACAAAAATTGTGCAATTGTAGATGCCCATGGTTTTAATTCTTTTATTAATCATAAGATTGATGGAAAATCAATTAGCAGAAAAACTGGGCGTTAGTCGTACACCTAT
>ERZ1643249.1179-NODE-1179-length-26658-cov-6.640980_pt1 | contig 26658 bp, 23 predicted proteins | sample MGYA00579263_ERZ1643249 | MGnify/ENA primary metagenome ERZ1643249 (study PRJEB29033, sample SAMEA4952264) | chicken gut metagenome | biome: Broiler Chicken; feature: Gastrointestinal Tract; material: Caecum | place: Ireland | collected 2018 | study: Broiler...
CTGCGGACTTCCGCGGGCAGACGAACAAACAAATCCCATAAGTCACCGCACCCACAGGCGCAACGGGTGCGACAGGTGCGACAGGCGCTACAGGCGCTACGGGCGCAAAAGGCATAACAGGCGCGACAGGCGTCACGGGTCCCACGGGCGTAACGGGCCCCACGGGTATCACGGGTCCCACTGGCGCGACAGGTGCCACGGGTGCGACGGGCAGTCTGCCGCTGCAGACGCTTTCGACGTACACCACGCCTTCGACCACCGCGACGGCGAACACGCCGCTCGTTTTTAACGTGAACGGCACGATCAACGGAAGCGCCATCTCGCATACGGCGCGCACGTCGCAGATCACGCTCAACAGCCCGGGGACGTACGTCCTTTCCTACACGGGAACGGCGACGGCGCAGGCAAACTCGGGATATCCCGTGACGAACCTGGTTCAGTTTGCCGTGAACGGCACGGCGCTTTCATCGCCTGCCGTCACTTCCATTTTCTCCGAAAATGGGGAGAGCTCTTCGCAGTCGATGACCGCAATCGTGACGGTGGCGAGCGCGCCCGCGACGGTGACCGTCGTTCCGGGGACCGGTAACTTCACCTATTCCAACTATTCGGTCAGCGCGTTCAAACTCGCCTGACGTGCGCGCGGCGCGGCTTTTCGGCCGCGCCGCTTTTTGTGCGCGAACGCTTGACGAAAACACAAAAAAGTTCTATCATAGGAGCATGGAACGCATCGACATACACACGCATTCGACCTATTCTTCGGACGGGCGCAGCAGCCTGGACGACATGGCTGAGGCGGCGCTCGCACAGGGAGTCGACGTCTTCGGTGTGAGCGAACACTTCAATTACGACTATGAGCGCATGCATCTGCTTCTCGACGGGAAAGAGGACGTGCCCATCGACGAGGCGGGATATTTTGCGCACATCCGCCGCCTGCAAAAAAGATACGCGGGCAGGATGCAGGTACTCGCGGGCGCGGAATTCGGCTTCGACCACTCCTCGCGCGCACAGGAACGCTACGCCCGCACTGCAGAGAAATACCGCCCCGACTTCATCGTCAACAGCGTGCACACCTGCCTGGGCGGGGACTGCTATTTCCCCTCTTACTGCGACGGAAAGAGCAAGGAATACGCCTACAACAGCTATCTCTACCGCGTCCTCGAGAGCCTGGACGCGGCCTATCCCTACGACGTCGTGGCGCACATCGGGTATTGCTCGCGCAATGCGACCTATCCCGATCCCAAGCTGCGCTATGAGGAATTTGCGGACATCCTGGACGAGATCCTGCGGCGCATCGTCAAAAAGGGAAAGATCCTCGAGGTGAACACCAATACGAAGACGGCGGGCAGCGCGTTTTTGCCCGATTCGGACATCCTCGCGCGCTACCGCGAGCTGGGCGGAGAAAAGGTCTCCTTTGCCTCCGACGCGCACGACACCGCGCGCATCTGCGACAAATTCGGGCTCGTCTGCGAAAAACTCGCCTCTCTCGGCTTTTCGGGGCTGACCGTACCCTGCCGCGGAAAACACGTCCTGCATCCCTTCCGCTGAACAATAAAGCAACGCGCCCGCGCAAGAGATTGCGCGGGCACGCGGCAAGAGGGGGCGCGGCATTGCCGCGCCCCCTCTTTTTTCGCCGTTTACGGTTTTGTTCACTCTTCCTCTTCCTCCTTTTCGGGCGCGGCATCCTCTTCCTTTTCTGCGGGCGCCTCCTTCTTCTCCTCGGAAGTCCCCTCGTTCTTCGCCGCGACCAGGATCATGATGATGACCGTCGCATATACCGCCGTCTTTGCGAGGAACAGAAGGAAGTTGATCCACCGCAATGCGGTCGAAAATCCCACCGAAGACGCCAGCCCCGAAATGTGCGAGAGGATGCTGACCAACGCATCCGCCGCGAGAAAGATGAGCGTGACGATAAAGCAGTTTTTTGCCGTTTGCTTTATCTGCGCATCCTCGCCCTTTACGATCGCATAGCCGCCCGCGATCGCAAACGCGATGAGGCTGACATAGCCGCATGCCCAGATCAGCACTCTCTTCCAGCTTTTTGTCCAGATCTCTTTCATATTATCCCCCTTCGGGACCGCATCCGATCCCGCTTTCATTATACGACAGCATTTCGTTTTTGTCAATATGGTCGGAGAAAAAGGCAGAAAATACCCTCTTTTCGCGCAACGGTCCGCCTGAAATGCGCACGCCCGCGCAAAGACGTTGGCGCGGGTAAATCTCTGCGGCGGGCAAGGCCGCGCCCAGACGTTTCGAAAAAACGGCGCTTTCCTATTCCCTGTCGCGAAGGGTGAATTTGTACAGCTCGCTCTTGGACACGCCGCGGTCCTTTGCGGCGGCTTTGAGCGCCTCTTTCACGCTCATGCCCTGCGAGACGTAGTGGGCGATGTGCTCCTCCTCGGACAGCGCGTTGAGCGGGTTCTCCTTTTGCCCCGCGCCCTCGACGACGAGCACGTATTCCCCGCGCTTTTCTCCCGCAAGGCCCTCCCCCAGCGTGAAGAAGTCACAGCTCTCGTGCAGTTTGGTGATCTCGCGCACCGCGCATGCCGCGCGGTCGCCCAGGCATTCCCCGAGCAGTTTTATATCCGCGTCCACGTCCTGCGGCGCGGAGTAAAACAGGAGCGTGCCCTCAAAATCGGCATAACGGCGCAAAAAATCCCGCTTTTCGCTGTTTTTGCCGCGCAGAAAGCCCAAAAAGGCGAACTTGTCCGCGGCAAAGCCCGAGAGCACGAGCGCGGCGACAAAGGCGCAGGCGCCCGGCACGAGGGTGCAGGCGATGCCCCTCTCGCGAAGGGTGCGAACGAGCAGGTTGCCCGGGTCGGAGATGACGGGCGTGCCCGCGTCGGTGACGACGGCAATCTCCTTCCCCTCCGCGGCGAGCGCCGCGACCTTCTCCGCCGCCGCCCGCTCGTTGAACTTGTGACAGGCGACGAGCGGCTTTTTTATGGAAAAATGGTTGAGCAGTCCGAGCGTGCGGCGGGTGTCCTCGCAGAAGACGACGTCCGCCGCCCTGAGCGCTTCCAGCGCGCGCAGGGAGATGTCGCCCAGGTTTCCGATGGGCGTGGCGACGAGAGTGACCATGCGTTTCCTCCTTCAGTTCTTTACGTTGACGGCGTCTTCGAGGATGTCAAGCCCCGGCTTCGCGCCCTTGACCCCCTCGACAAGAACGAGATAGGGCTTTGCGCCCGCCCTGCCGCGCACGAATTGCAGGCGCTTGGGCTCGATGTTGCGGCTCTTGAGCTCACAGAAGACCTCCGCGAGGCGGTCGGCGCGGTGACAGAGCGCGAACCTCCCGCCGAAGCGAAGCCGCTTTGCCGCGGATTCGGCGAGCTCGGGAAGGGTGAGCGCGAGCTCCTTGCGGCAGAGCGCCTTTTTGTAGTCCGCGTTCTCGAACCCGCCGCGCTCGTAGGGCGGGTTGCACAGGATGAGCGAGAACGCCTCCGTGTATTCGGGCGGGATGTCCTGCACGCGGCAGCAGACCGCCGTAAAATTTTTCAGGCCGTTGAGCGCGACGGTGCGCGCGCTCATCTCGCTGAGTTCCTCCTGCATCTCGAAGAGGGTCACCGACCGCACGAGCGGCGCGTTGAGCGCATAGAAATGCAGCCCGACGATGCCGCTGCCCGCGCAGAAATCGGCGACGACGTCCCGCGCCTTCGCGCGCGCAAAGCGCGAGAGCAGGACCGCGTCGCTCGTGAAGCGGTACAGCGATACGTTCTGTATGATCTTGAGGTCTCCCTCGAGAAGTTCCTCGACGACCTCCCTATCCTGCGGCATGGCGGCCTCCTTTTTTATTATCATACCACAAACGGCGGCAAATCACAAGGATTCCTTCTCCCGCCCCGCCGCATTTTTGAGGCGGAAGGCGTTTTTGTGAAAATCGATCTCCCCCGCCTCGCGCAGGCGGGAAAGCACCGCCGAAAGCGCGCTTCTGTCACAGCCGAGAAAATCGGCGAGCCCCTGCCTGTCCAGCGGGAGAAAAAAGGTCGCGCCCGCAGGCACCCCCGCCGCCTGTTCGCGCAGATAGGAGCGCACCTTGTCCGCGAGCGTGCGGCGGGTCAGATGGCGGATGCGGCGGGTCAGAAAGATGCTCTTTTCGGCGAGGATCCTGAGCGCGTTGCGCGCGAGAACGCCGTCTTCGGCGATGCGCGCGGCGTCCAGCCAGAGCACCGCGCAATCCTCCGCCGCCACCGCATCCGCGCCCGCGGAAACGCCCGCAAACGCGAACGCCTCCGCAAACATCCCGCCTTGCTCCACGCGCGCGAGCAGGACGGGTAGCCCCGCTTCGTCCTCGCCGTAGATCAGAAGGCTCCCCGACTCCACGACGCCTACGCCGCGCGGGATCTCGCCCGCCGCAAGCACCCGCTCCCCCTTCGCATACCTCTCCCGACGCGGGCAGAGCGCCGAAAGTTCCGCCTCCGACGCCCCTTCCAAGAGCAACGATCGCATTTTTTCCTCCGTTTCGTTGTAACGACAACATACTTTTTTGCTCTATTGTACTATACTGGGAGCACAAAGTCAAAGGGAGGAAGAAAAAATGTTTCGGAAGATCATCAAAATAGACGAAGAGAAGTGCAACGGGTGCGGGCTGTGCGCGGCGGCGTGCCACGAGGGCGCCATCGGCATGGCGGGCGGCAAGGCGAAGCTGCTGCGCGAAGACTACTGCGACGGGCTGGGCGATTGCCTGCCCGCCTGCCCGACGGGGGCGATCTCCTTCGAGGAGCGCGAGGCGCCCGCCTACGACGAGGCGGCGGTGCGCGCGGCAAAGAAAGCGGCCCTGCCCTGCGGATGCCCCGGGACCGCCGAGAAGGCGCTCCGACGCGGAGAAAGCGCGCAGGCGGGCAAAACCGCGGCAAAGAAAGCGGCCCTGCCCTGCGGATGCCCCGGGACCGCCGAGAAGGCGCTCCGACGCGGAGAAAGCGCGCAGGCGACCGCGGGCGGATGGGCGCAGAGCGAGCTGATGCAGTGGCCTGTACAGCTCAAGCTGGTCTCGCCCAATGCGGCCTTTCTCAAGGGGGCGAAACTGCTCGTCGCCGCCGACTGCACCGCCTACGCCTTTGCGGCGTTCCACGAAAAGTTTTTGCGCGGGCGGATCGCGCTCATCGGCTGCCCCAAGCTGGACGCAGGCGATTATGCGGAAAAGCTGACGGCGATCCTGCGCGGCAACGACATACAGAGCATTCTCGTCGTGCGCATGGAGGTGCCCTGCTGCGGCGGCATCGCCGACGCCGTGCGCCGCGCGATCGCCGCGAGCGGAAAGGTCCTGCCGTGGAGGGTCTGCACCGTCACAACGGAGGGCGAACTCATCGAAGACTGAACGAACGCCGCCCGCCCTTCTTCCTGAAGGGCGGGCGGCTCGTTTGTCTTATCCGAAAAAGGCGGGCGCGTCATTCGCCGAAAAAGGACTTTTCGCGCAATTTATCTTCGAACAGCTCTTCCAGCCGTGCGAAAGTGCCCTGTTTGAGCAGGCAACGTTCGCAGACGATCGCGTCCGAGAGGTCGGAAAAGACGAGAAAATAACAGCTCGGCGTCTTGTAGACCCTGCGCACGGCGCTCCGCCTGCGCTTTTTTTCGCGCGTCTTTTCGGAGAGGTACTGCACGAGGCGAACCTCGCCCTCGTCTATCTGCACGCGCAAGCGGATCTTTGCCGCCCTGCGCGGCGGCGCGAAGTGAAGATAAAAGCCGACGCCGAGCAGGACGATCGCACAGACGAGCGGCACCACAAAGGCGCTCTGCGTCAGCGCGGAGATCACGGTGACGGCGGCGACGATGCCGCTCAGGACGAACATCCAGCGCGCATACACGCGGCGTTTGAGCCGCTCCGCGAGCTTATACGTCTGTTCGGACAGCTCCCCGTAAAATTCGATCATGCGCACCTCCTTTTTTTCCATTATACCACAACCGCGCCCCGCCGTCAAAAAAACGGCGGGAGGAAGGCGCTTTTTTTCGCGCGGGCGGCTTTGCGGAAAAGGAGAAACCCGCGCAGGAGGAGATGCGCGGGCGCGCGTCCCCTATGACGCGGAAAGTCAAAACCACCAGTTGAACTGGTGGTTTGCATATACCCTAAAAGGGTAAACTACCAGCCAACCCGTTAACGGGTATCGCTTTTACTATAGCGTCCTATCGCACGGCACACCTGTAAAACAGGTTCCTCGTGCTATAAAGGAGCAAAATCGCATTAGCTATATGGTAAACTTCTTTAATTATAAAATTTGCTAAAGCTATTTTTTATCTTCCCCCAGTAGAACTGGGGGTTTTTTCATGCTAAAGCGCCAAAAAGATGCGGCGCGGAGGCTTTCGCCTTCCGCGCCGCGGTTTGGTTTGGCTTTTTTACCTTTTGCGGCGGCGCCGCGAGGTCAGTCACTCGCCCTTCTTTTTGGCGCGCGCCTCCGCCTTTGCGCGCTTTGCCGCGAGCTTGTCCTGATACTTCTTCTCCTCCTCTTCAAAGGAGAGCCCCTTCTTCTCGCAGTAATCCGCAAGCTCCGCCTTGCGCGCCTCTTCGGCGAGACGATCGTATTCCGCCTCTTCGCGGCGCAGGCGCTCTTCGGGTTCCACCCATTCGATGCCCGCGGCCTCCGCTTCCGCTTTCTGGCGGGCGAGGACCGCCCTGCGGTCGCCGACGAGGAATTTTTCCACGCCGAAGAAGATCATGACCGCTGCTGCAAGTGCGTAAGCGACCGTCTCGATCCAGACATATGACACGACGGAGCCCGTCGCATTGCCCATCCATCCGATCAGTCCGCTCACGATACCCGTCGCAACGGGCGACGAAGCGATCATGATCGCACTGTAAACGGACATAGCGAGTCCGTCACAGCGGAAACCGTTTTTCGCCTCTCCGTGATCGAGCACGTCGGAGATCATCGCGAGGATCATATAGCCCGCAGGCGCCGAACCGAGGCACTTGATCGCCACACCGATCGCCGTCACAATAAAGTTTTCGCAGAAAAGACCTGCCAGCACGCCGCCTGCGGCGCCGACAACCATGCCGATGAGCACGACGGGCTGTTTTCCGAATTTATTGCAGAGCGGCCCTACGAACAGGATCGCAAGCGCCATCGGAACTGCTCCGACGACCCCGAGAATGGTCATGGCAAAGTAAGGATCCATCCCCCATGTCGTGCCGTAAGAAAGGCTGAACATCTGCATGGAGCCGTTCTTGATCCCGCCCGCCATCTGATACAGAAAATAGAAGAGAATGACAACCAGGAAGAACTTGTCGCTGAACAGCGCCTTTGCCTGTTTTCCGATCGAAAGAGCCTTCTCCTTGTTCTCCTCCGTTTTCTGCGGCGCCGAGGAATTCGTCTCTTCGGTGACGCGTTCGCGCGTGAAGTAGAACTGAAGAACACAGCCGAAGAATGTGATCGCGGCAATGATCACGAAGAGGACGAGATATCCCGTAGAGTTGGGCAGTTCGGCATTTTCGGGACCGGGGAAAGCGCCCGTAAACAGCACCATGATCATCGGCATTACGATGGCACCCGCGCCTGCGCCGCCGAGCACAGCCATGTTGACGAAGGAAGCGAGAAGTCCCCTCTGTTTGCCGTTTCGGGTGGACACCGGCACCATCGCGCTGTTTGCCGTGTTGTACAGCGGGAATGCGACCGCATAGAACAGATTGTACGCGACCGCGAGCCAGATCATCTTGAAGACGGCATTGTCGACGGGCTGTATGAACATCAGCACGCTCGCGACCGCGACGGTCACCGCCGAAAGCAAGATCCACGGCCGCGCTTTGCCCGCACGGGTGCGCGTGCGCTCGATGATCTGCCCCGCCACGAGGTTGCCCGCGACGATCAATATCGCCGACAATATGGGAAAGAGCGTCAGAAACGTCTCGATCCCCGCAGGAAGGACGAGCTTCCACTCAAGCTTGCCGCTCAGATCGGCCACCTGTTCCCAGGTTCCGTAAGGCTCGAACAACACGTTCCTGAAATACGCCACCAGATACGATCCAAAGATGCAGTTCGCCAGCATGCCGCAGAAGGGGCCGATCAGATAGCCGATCAGCGCCTCCATTGTCTTTACGTTTGCCGACTTCACCTTTGTGCGTGTGAGGGGATTGTCGAAAAAGGACGCTCCCTTCTTTGTGGTATCAGCCATTTTATTCCTCCTGATAGAGAAGTGTTATATGCAACGGATGCTCGTCTCCGCAGCGCCGTGCGGGCTGGTCGCGCGCACGGTCACGGTCCCCTCGCCGTCGGGCAGGATGACCGCCATCGCTTCGCCGTAATAGACGTCCGTCGTATCCGTCAGAAATCCCGTGGGATTGTAGGAGCAGGCGCTGCCCAGACCGAGCAGTTTGCCCCCTTCCACCTGCACGCGGATCTCGCCGCGCGCGAGCGGTTTGACCGTGCCCTCCTTGTCCGTGTATTGCAGGCGGACATAGCACAGCCCGTTTTCGGCAAAGACCTGCGCCTCTTCGGGCAGAAGGGTGAGTTTCGTCTCCTTTCCGCCGCTCTTGAGCGTCTTTCTGCCGAGTTCTTTGCCCTTTTCGTCATATGCCACGGCAGTCACCGTGCCCGAGGCGTAGCGCGCCTTGAAGGTCGCCCTGCCGTCCTTGCCCGTGCCCTTTCTGCCGATCTTCGCGCCGTTGATGTACAGCTCGACCGTCTTGCCCGCGGAATAGACCTCTATCTTCGTCTTGCACCCGTCGCACTTGTCCCAAGCCCAGCTCTCCATCGCGTTGCTAAGGCGCCACGCGGAGGGCGAGTGCGGCGCAAACGCGCGGTCGGGCCGCACGACGCCGAGACGGACGGGATCCAGCTCGAAAGCCGCGCGGGTATAGCCCGCCTCCGCCCATTCGCGGCCGTTGAGGTCCAGCCTGCCGCTGCCCGCGCTGATCCAGCCCGCGCCGCCCGAGAACTCCGCCGCCTGGTCGTCGTATTCCCAGGCGCCGATGCCGACCTCGCCGAGGTAGTCGATGCCCGCCCAGACAAAGTCGCCGATGATCGCGGGATATTTTTTCGCCATCACGTAGAACCTGCGCGCGTCCGCGCAGAAGGTCTCGCTGCCGAGGATGACGCGGTCGGGGTAGCGGCGCATGTCACCTTTATAGCGCAGGATGCCGTAGTTGTAGCCCGCGACGTCGAGGTTGGCAAAGGCGTCCTTGGTCTTTGCGTTGACGCCCGGCATGGTCGCGCCGATCTTCATGGTCGTCGCGCCGAACAGGCCCGCGAGGTTGTTGAAGAACTCGCTGCCCACAGCCTTTTTCTTCTTGGGCTTTTTCTCGCGCGCGCTCTTTTCCGCCTTGTCGTCCGTGTAGATGCCGAAGCCGATGGACGAGAGCAGGTTGAAGAACACGTTGATGCCGCAGGTGACGGGACGGTCGTCCACGGAATGCAGGAACTCCGTCATGTCGCCGCACAGCTTGATGCCGCGCTTCTGCGCCGTCTCCGCGACTTCGTTGCCCGTCGAATAGAGCACGACGCTGGGGTGATTGTAGTCCTTGTTGACCATGGCGAGAAGGTCGTTTTTCCACTCCTTCTCCATGTAGTTCGCGTAGTCGAATTTGTTTTTGTGGATGTACCACATGTCGACGTATTCGTCCATGACGAGCATGCCGAGGCGGTCGCAGGCGTCGAGCATCGCCTTGGAGCAGGGATTGTGCGCCGAGCGAATGGCGTTGTAGCCCGCAGAAAGCAGCTTGCGGATCTTGCGCTCCTCCGCATAGTCGTAAGCGCAGGCGCCGAGGATGCCGTTGTCGTGGTGGATGCAGGCGCCGCGCAGGATGACGCGCTCGCCGTTGATGCAGAAGCCCTTTTTCGCCGAGCACTCCACCTGACGGATGCCGAACGTCGTGCTCTGCTCGTCCTCGCCGAAGCGGACGCGGCAGGTGTACAGGCGGGGCGAATCACAGCTCCACAGCTTGGCGTCGGAGAGCACGAACAGCATCTCCGCTTTCCCTTCCGTGTCCTCTTCGCAGGAGGCGATCACCTTGTCCCCGTCGAGGATGTCCGCCTTTACGGTGCCGGGCGCGTTGGTCGCGATCTGCACGCGCACCTTGCGCGCGGCGTAGTCGGTCGTGCGCACGCGGATGCCGCCCTCGGGAAGAATGTGCTTTTCGGGAAGCACGTACACATAGACGGGGCGATAGATGCCCGCCCCCGAATACCAGCGGCTGTTGGGCTGGTCGGAGTTGATCGCGCGCACGCGCACCGTGTTGCGCTTGCCGAGGAGCAGGCGGTCGGTCATGTCGATGTAAAATCCCGTGTAGCCGTAGGGATGGAAGCAGACTTCCTCGCCGTTGATCCACACCGTCGCGTTGTGATAGACGCCTTCAAACTCGATGAAGACGCGCTTGCCCGCCCATTCGGCGGGTGCGGTGAACTCTTTCTCGTAGATGTAATCGCCGCCTGCGTACCAACCCGTGTTCTTGCCGCTCGGGTTGAGGTCGCTGCGCTCTTCGGCGAGCATCGCGTCGTGCGGCAGGGAGACGATCTCCGTGCCGTCGCGCCCGCGGCGCGTGTACTTCCACTCTCTGTTGAAACTGATCTTTTCCATGAATGTGCCCCCTGAAGGTTTTTCTCACATCCTATTATAAATCACCGCAGGAAAATTGCAACCCGACGTGCGTAAACTTACAGATCGAGAGCTTAGATTGATCGCACGCCCGAAACGGAAAGACCTTTTTCGCGCACAGAGTATACCATTTTTGCGCCCAGACCGCAAGACAAAATTCCTAACCTGCCGTTTTCAGAGCGCAAGCTACAGTCTGACGCCTTTCGCGGCGCTTTTTCCGCATTTTTCCCCTTCGCTTCCCGCCGCGCGGCGGCGGGAAGCGAAGGGACGCTGGCGCCACCTCTCCGACCGCCGCAGACGCAAAAAGAGAGCCCGCAGGTCTCCCTGCGGGCCCTCCGTGTTTGGGGATGGGTGGTTTTTTACGAAGCAAAAGAGATCGCGGCGAAACGCAAAGGGCGCGGCGCCGAAAAATTTCCTGCTTCTTTTTTCCTTCTTTCCCTGTACCTGCATTATACTACATTTTTCCAAAGAAAAACGCCCGATGACGCAAAAGGCGCTTTTGCCGCCGCAAGAGGAAATTTCTTCAGGCGGACGCCGCCTGAAAAGACGACGCCCGCATATCTTTTCGCGAAAAAACATCTGCCAAGGGGCGTCCTCGCCATGTAAAAAAGGAAGGAGACCGCATGGCGGCCCCTTCCTTTTTCTTATGTTTCCCCTGTCCCTTCCCTCGGAAAGCGAGAGGTTTTGTCACAACGTGTTCTCCGGACGGACTTATATTGAAATTCTCATCTGTTTTTTCGCTTTCCTACCGACGCCTGCCCCGCGCTCAGGCGAGCAGGCTCAGATACGCCCCCTCGAAGGCGGAAAAGTCCGAACAGAACTTCTCGATCTCCTCTTCGGGGCAGTCTTTGACCTCAAAATACAGGCGGAAGGCGCGCAGTTTGGTCGCATTGTACACCTCGTCCGCCGCCGAACGCTGCCCGTAATGCGCCGCGAGCGCCCGTACGATCTCCTCCGCCGCCTCCTCCCGCATACAGCGCAGGGATGCGAGGGCCGCCGCCGCGACGGTACGGGCGTCGGGCGAAAGTTCTTCCCGCCTTGTCAGGCCGCAGGCATGCACAAATTCGCGCGAGAATATGCTCTCGGGCGCACGGTCTGTCTGCTCCGCACAGCGGACGAGGAATTTTTCCACCGCGCCCGCGTATGCGGCCGCCGCATTCGCGGCGCGGCGCTCTTCCGCCGCACACGCCTCGATCGTCCTGCGGAGCCGCTCGCCGTTCTGCGCGAGCGCGCGCAAAAGCAACGATGAGACGGAGGCCGAACCGTTCCCCTGTCCCAGCGCCGCCGCGGCAAACGCGGCACCTTCTCTCAATGCGCGCAGCGCTTCCTGCGGGTCGGACGAACGCATCGCCCTGTACCGCTCGAAGAGGCGGTCCGCCTCCGCCTGCGCGTCGAAGATCAGCTGTTTGCGCTCCTGCTCGAGCTCCTCCTTCCTCTTCATGCGCCTGTCCAACGCGCGGCGTGCGCAGAGCAGGCCGTTCGCCGCATGCACCACCGCATTGGAAGCGAGCAGTACGCCCGCGTTCTTGCCGGACCTGCCGCGCGAGAGCGCGTCCCGCGCGCGGACGGGGTCGGAGAGAAGCCGTTCGCGCACGACTGCAAGCTTTTTCTCCCGCGCAGAGTCCAGCGCCTGCCGCATGGACTGCGCCGCTTCCGCCGCGGCGCGGTCGACCGCGCCGCGGACGGGATCCGTGCAGGCGATGTCCTCCTCGCCTCTGAGCCGCGCCGCCGCAAACAGTTCCACGATCGCATCCAGCTTGTCCAGCGTGCGGCGGCGCACATAGCCCGTCGCCTCCTCTTCGTCCGTGCCGGCCGCCTCGGCCTTTCTCTCCATCTCGCAAAAACGCGTGAACATCTTTGCCGTCTTTTCGGTGCGCGGCGCGAAAAAGGCGCGAAGTTCGGCATATGTCGAAAACCCGACGGGCAGAAACGCCATCGTCGCGTCGTCGGCGTGCACGCCGTCGTAATGCCTGCGCAGTGCGGACGCCGCCTCCTCTGCGCTCTGCGCTTTGGTGAGCGCGGAGAGCAGGATGTGCTCGACGAGGAAATGATCGTGCTCATAGGGGTCGAATACGCCGTCGCTGACCGCAAGAAAGGCGCAGGGCGCGGAAAATTCATAGCTGCGGCAGTGAAGGGTCGCCGCCTTGCCGCCCGCGGCGAACAGGTTGACGATGCTGCCCGCACGGTCCTCGTCGTCCACGCTCAACAGGCGAAGCCCGTCGCGCGTGAGCGCATAACAGCGGGAATCGCCCGCCCAGAACGCCTCCGCGCGCACGATGTCCCCTTCCGCGCGGAGGCGAAGGGCGGAAAAGGTGGTGGGCAGAAGCAGCTGGCCCGTCAGCCCGCCCTGTTCGAGGTGCGCGCTCTCCGCCGCGATGCAGAGGCCTTCGCGAAGGTAAGCGGCGAGGCGCGCCCTGTTCTGTTCGTCGCAGAGATCTCCCGGCCCTGCCGCCGCCGCGCACGCAAAGCGCGCCATCACCAGGCGCGACGCCCAGAACGCGGACGTGTGCGGCTTCTTGTCGAACAGCGGATGAAGAAGCGCGTCGAGGTATTCGCCCAGCGCGCGGTCCTCCCTCGCTTCGGCGGGGATGAGACGGCGGCGGATCTCCCTGCGAACCGCCTTGCGCTCCTCGGGACGAAGGGCGTGCACAGTCGAGCCGGAACCGCCCAGCCCGTCCGCGACGGCAATGAGGCCGTCGCCGAGATAGGGAGGCGCGTCCTCCCCTTTGAGCTGTGAATAAAAACCAAACGCGAGTTTCTCTTTCATTTAACGGATATACCCCATCAGTTTCATGTTGTTTACAGGGACCCTGTCGTTTTCCCTGTGTTTGCCCCCCTCTTTTTCCCTGTACACGAGGCGGTAGCGGTGTTCGCCGCCCACCTCCACGCGCGAGACGCTCAAAACGCCGCCGCGGTCGAGCGCTTCGCGGACGTATTCGCTGCCGTGCTCGGGCCAGGGCGTGTCCGCCCCGACGGCGGAGACGACGGGAGAAGCGAGCCCCTCCGACACCATCCATGCGCCGCTCTTGTCCATCGTCCTGCCGCCCGTGAGGGTGAGCAGGTACCGCTTGCGGAAGGACATCTCCAGCCGCTCCACCTTCGCGTAGCCCTTTTCAAAGAACACCTCGGGCGCGGCGAACGCGATGCGGTCTTCCTCCCACGGCGCGCACAGTTCCACCTTTTTGCGGCGGGCGTATCCCTCCGAACACAGCTCGCCGACGGACAGGCGGCTCACCCGCCCGTCCTTGTACACCGCCTCGTAGCGAAGCCCCGCACTGCCGCTCCCGTCGTTGACGCGGCGCAGCGCGCGCAGGCCCTTGCGGCGAAGCGTGTCGGGCGTGTACAGCTCCGCGATCAGGCGGTGCGCCTCCCACAGCTCGACGTCGAAGGGCTTTGCGTCCTCGCCTTCGTGGTATTCTTCGGGGACTTCGAGCCCGTCGGAGAGCACCTCGAGGACCTGCCCCGCACTCGGCCGCGCGGCGGCGTCCTTTTGCAGCATCCACGAAAGAAGGGAAATGAGGGTCGCGCCGTGCGTTTCGCCGATGCGCACGTCGAACTTGCGGTCAAGGCGAACGCTCCTGCCCAGATACACGGCGGCGCTCACGCCCCCTTCTTCTAAATCACAGTCAGGAAAGCGCCCCGTCCACCAGCGGTGAAAGACGATCGCGAGCGAAAACACGTCCGTCTTGTCCGTGATGGTTTCGGGCGGCGCCGCGCCCTCGTCCGAGGCGTAGAGCAAGAGCTCGGGACTGCGGTAGCCGTCCGTGCCGCCGATGCCGTCCCACTGCGGGATCTCGTCTGCGGGATAGGACATGTCGAAGTCGATCAGCCAGGGCTTGCGCTTTCCGCGCACCTGCGTGACGGGCATGTTCTTTTCCTTGAGATCGCCGTGGATGACCCCGCAGGCGTGCAGCGCCGCCAGCGCGCCCGCCGCCTGCCGCGCGAGGGAGACGAACTCCTCGGGCGAAAGCCCGCTCAGCGGCTCGTCGTCGGGCAGGATGCCCTCGAGAAAAGGGGTGACTGTGACGAACATGTTTTCCTCGTCGCGGAAGTTCTCCGCCTCCGCGACGATGCCCGCCTTTTCGCAGTCCGTCCCCTCCATCGCCTTGCGAAGCCGTTCCTGTTTGCGCTCGCGCGCCTCGACGGACGCCTTCTGCAGGCGAAAGACCTCACGCGGCACGCTGCGCGCGGGATAGCGCAGATGGATGTCGCGCTTTACGAACCATTTTTTTCCGTCTTTGAGCGCGACGATGTATTCGCCGTTGCCCGTCACGCGCCAGCGCACCGCGCCGCCGCTCGTGAATTCGGGCAGGACCTCGTATTCTCCGTATTTCATGTTCACCCTCCGCCGCGAAGTGCGGCGCCCCTCAGGACGCCGCGCTCGCGGATGCCGCCAGGATCCTGACGACGTCTTTGAAATCGATCTCTCCCAGTCCGCGGCTCATCTGTACGGGCACGAACACGCTGCGGTTGAACCCGCGGCAGATCTTCTTTTCGTACACCGTCCCCGCGGGCGCAAACATCACGAGGCGCTTGCACCGCTCGCGCAGGCGGGAGGGATGCTCCTGCGTGCACATCCACGTCTCGAGCAGTCCGTCCGCGTCCACCATGTCTGCAGGGTAACCGGGAAATTTGCGCCTGCGCCCGAGATTGAGCGCCGTCGTGTCCGCGAAAAGGACGATGATCTGGCGGTCGTTCGCTCCCGTCGTGAAGTCAGAACGCATCGCATAATAGAGCGCTTCCAGCCCGTTGGCGTCTTCGCCGCACCCGCCGTGCGCACGCACGCCCGCGAGAAACTTCTCGAAGGCGGCCGCCTCTTCGGGGAGCTCAAAGAACGCGCTCTGCTGCATCGCCTCTTCGCCGTCGCATTTGTAGTCGCGGAAGACGATGGCGCGCACGCGCATCATGCCGATGTCGCCGCCCATGTCCGTCATTGCCCGCGCAAAGTCGGCGTAAAAGCGGAGCGCGTTCTTCTTGACGTTCTCGATGCAGGGAGCCATGCTCCCCGTCCCGTCCATGCAGAAGACGATGTCGATGTTGCGTTCCTTGCGGAACAGATTTGCGCCTTCCATGTTCGCCTCCGTCAGACAGAGCTCGCCGACGCCGCGATGATCTTGATGATGTCGCGAAAATCCAGATCGCCCAGCCCGCCCGACATGTTGACGGGCTCGAACACGCTGCGGTTCATCAGAGATTTGAGCTGTTCGTATTTGGTGCCCGCGGGCGCAAACATCACGAGACGTTTGCAGCGCTCGCGCAGTTTATACTCCTTGTCCTGTTTGAGGCAGGACCACATCTCGAGCATGCCGTTGCGGTCGGGCATGTCCGAAGGGTAATCGCCGCAACCCTTTCTCTCGCGCAGATCCAGCGCATCCGCGTCCGAAAAGAGCACGATGACCTGACGGTCCTTCGCGCCCGTCGTGAAGTCGGAGCGCATCGCGCACACCAGCGCTTCCAGCCCGTTTTCGGGCGCGTCGCCGCCGCCGTCCGCGACGATCCCGCTCATGTAGCGCTCAAAATCCGCGTCGTCCGCGGGAAGCTCGAAGAAGGCACTCTCCTGCATCGCCTCGTCTTCGTCGTATTTGTAGTCGCGGAACACGATCACCTTGATGCGCATGGAATCGATCTTGCTGCCCATGTCCGTCATCGCCCCGACAAACTCGCGGTAGAAGCGACGGGCGTTGTTTTTGACCGCGGAGATGCAGGGCGTCATGCTGCCCGTTCCGTCGATGCAGAACACCATGTCGATGTTGCGGTCCGTTTCGAGAATGTTGATATCGCTCATTTTTCTTTCTCCTTTTTGTGTCTTAACGGGCATCCGGAAGGCGCCTTCTCCCGTATTTTTCTCTCCGCTTTTTTCACATTCTTCTCTCCTCCCGGATTCTCATTTGTCTGCGGCGCCTTCCGTCCGCCCGTTACACGAATATGGACGCCGCACTCTCCCCTTTTTCGCACCGATGAGAAAAAAAAGACAAAAATTTTTTCGCCCCGCGCGCCAAAGGCTTTCGCCTCGGCGCAAAATTCGCAAAACGGTATGCAAAAACTGCGCCGCAGACGGTTTTCCGCGCAAAAAAACACGCGCCTGCCGCAAAATTTTTTGCGCAGGCGCGTGTTCGGCTTGCTGCATAAAAAAGCCCTCTCCCGCGCGAGAAATTCGCGCGGGAGAGGGTCTCGTCTTCTGAACGGAACGCATGCGGGCGGAGCGCTTCGCCTGCCGCGCAAACGCCGTGCGGGCGAAACGCATCGCCTGCAAAAAACCGCGCTCCCGTGCGAAGGCACGGGGGCGCGGAAAAGTCTTTTTCGGTCAGGGCATGTCCTTGTCGCCAGTCAGGATGCCGCAGAGGATGCTGACGAGGTCGGAGACCGCAAAGGAAAAGGCGTTTTCCCGCTTGCTGAATTCGTAGCTGCACAAGCCCTGGTGCTCCTTCGCGAGGCGGCGCATCTTCATTTCGTGCGTGTCCGACGCGTCGTAATTGCCGTACGTCCAGCCCGATGCCATGTAAAAGCGGCACCAGCGCGTCTTTTCCAGCCCGATCATGCGGCGGCGGACAAAGGCGTCCGCCTCGTCGGGCGTCTTGTCGGCGTACAGTCTGCGGAAGGCGATGCTGAAATTGACGGAAAACAAAAGCGCGGAGTAATTGGACTCGCGCAGAAACGCCTCGCATTTGAGCCATTCCCGCTCCACCTTTCCCCGTTCCTGCGCGTTGGCGGCGAGCGCGCGCTTGTCCTCGTTCATCTGCCTGGAGGCGCGCCGCATCTTGCCCGAAGCGCCCTTTTCCGACTGCACCGTCTCCGCCAGGAGCGCCGAACGCTCGATATCCCGCACCGCCACCAGCGGAGAATCGCTCTTTTTCAAAGCCGCGGAATTCGCCGAATAGCTGTAGTGATAGAACGCGCACTCATACTCGTCGATCAGGCGCGCATGGCTGTAAAGCGCGTCGCGCTTGCCGAAGGGGATCACGAACAGGCTTCCGCCGTGACGGCGGCGCAGATATTCCGCTTCCTCCGCGCTCCAGTTGAGGCGGGAGTAGTTCTTTTCGTCGCGGATGTGCACATACAGCACCTGCGGGCGCACCCTGCCCTGTCCCCGCGCCTCTTCGCCCGCATAGAGCTCGTGCTTGTAGTCGTCGATGATCGCGTTCGCGAGGCGGATGTTCGCCTCGTCGTCGCCCAGACAGACGAGGAAAGCGCGCACCTGTCTCTTTCCGATGATGTTCTTGTCCAGCATGCCCATGAAGGCGTCGTCGAAGCAGGAAGTCCGATGGAAACAGACGAAGGGAAAGCCCATCTTTCTGTCCAACTTTGCAAAGGGCGTTTCCGTGCCCTTTTCCATCGCGCGGTGCGCCGTGCCCGGCGTGAGATTATCGGTGAGCTCGTCCAGTCCGGCCGGCTCGATGCTCTCGCAGTTGCGGCAGTGATAGAGCGGGTGCATATAGGAGAAGACCCCCGAGCGCTCCTCCACCGCACGGTCGTAGACGTCCGCGACAAAGCGCGAGGGGATGCCGTTTTCGTCGACGTATGCCGTCTGCACGAACAGCGTGTTCATCGCCAGCTGCGCCGTCTTGCCGAAGCCGAGCACGAAGACGCGGTATTCCGCCCCGCCGTCCGCGCGCGAATCGGCGCAGAAAGTACTGTCCGCCCACCCGACCTGCCTGTCCGCATCCGCCGCGCGGAAAGCGCGCCTGCGCAGGATGGCGAGATCGTGCGCGGCGAGAAGCGCCTCGTTGAAGATGTGCAGGACAAAGTCCTCGCTCAGCCTGTCCGCGAGCTCCTTTTCCGAGAGCCCGCCCAGCCGCTTTTCGCGCTCGCCGCCGCTCAGCTTTCCGAGCACCTCTTCCACTCCGTCGCGGACGCGCACCGCAAGTTCGCGCTTGTAGAACTCGTAGTTGATCTCTTCGTCGGTCAGGATGTAGTAATGCACGACGGTGCGGACCATCTTCTCTTTCTTGCCCTTTTCGGGCTTTTTGCGCTCTTTGCGTTTTTTGCCTTTTTCGGGCACATCCGCGGCAGAGTCGTCCGCGGCCTTCGGCCGCTGCGCGACGTGCGCATCGCTCCAGAGCTTTGCGCCGTCGCGCAGAGAAGCGGAGATGTCGTCGAACACGGAATCGCTGTTCTTCGCCTCGGCGCCCGTCAGCGCGTCGTTCTGCCTGAGCGCGAACACGCAGACGCGGCGGGAAAAGACGGTCGCCTCTGCGTTGCAGTTCTTTTTCAGCTTCAGGCGGCGCACGAGGGACTTCTCCTTCTGCTTGTTCTTGCACTTGAGAAAGGACAGATAGAGATACCCCTGTCCCATGATCGCGCGATGCAGTTCGTTCCTGCGGTCGTACGCCTCCAGTTCATTGCCCGCAAAGAGGATGAGGCATTTCTTCTTCCCCCCTCTTCCTTCGCGGTAGGCGCGCGAAATGTCCCTTGCGAGCAGGAGCGCATCCTCGGAGACGGCGGTGAAGACATACACGTCGCGCAAAAATCCGAGCCGGGCACCCAATTTGTAGAACCAATAGACGATCGAGCTGTACAGCTCGTAGCTGACGTGGGCGGTGATCACGCTGAGCGCGACCAGCCCGACGAGGAGCACGACGCCGTAGTAAGCCGAGGCGAGGAAGGGCGAAATGGTTTCGAACGCATCGGCACTCTCGAAGGTGAAACCGCCGATCGCCGCATACAGCGCGTGCAGAACTTCCGCAGGGCTCGTCGCCTCGTTCGCCTTCCATGCCACAAAGAAACGGACCGCCGTGCTGAGCAGGAGCGCGAGCGCGATGATCAGGACGTCCGCCAGATACCTGCGGTGCAACATTGCCCTGCGCAACAGAAAATATCCCCACATGAACAGGGCATAGGCGATCAGGACGCACAGGGGCGCCGCAATGTATGGCGAAACTGTCCAAAAATCCATTTTTCCTCCTTAAGTGAAAGGCTCACTTCTCTCGCGCGGGAAGGATCTCGAAGCCCAGCTTCATGAGCACTTTGACCGTCTCCTGCGAGGTGCGGCGGTCATATTCCTTCTCGCTCTCGGGCAGCTGCGCGTACGGGACGAGCGAGGGGTGCGTCTTCTTTTCCCGATCGAGAACGGGACCGTAACGCCACCCCTCGTCCATCCTGCCGCGCGCCCAGATGTCATGCGTGTTTTCCGCGAGGCGCTCGCAGAGCGCCTCGATCTCCGCGCCAAGCTTTACGTCCGAAGTGTCGACAGGCGCGGGCGTGTATTGCTTTTCCATACCCTTCCGCATTCTTTTTCTCAATCTTTGATCTTGACGAGGAAGTCGTCAAAGGAGAGCGCGCCGAGCGCGTACAGAGCGACGGAGTCGTTGTAGCGGTCCACCGTCAGGCAGGCGCACATCAGAAGATCGGTGAACACCTCCGCACCGAGGATACTGCCGCGGAAAGAGGTGGTCAGGCGGAACACGAGCTCGCCGTCGCTCTCGTCGAAGTCAAAGCAGCCGCGCACGATCTTGTAGTTCATCGCGCAGATCAGCCGCGCCGCCTCCGCCCGCTTCCCCTCGGGGATGGACACGAGCGGGGAGCGCAGATAGAAGATCTGCCTCTGCTCGTCGATGCGTATGAAGATCTCGACGGGCAGGTCGTCCCCTTTTGCGGCCGTGTGCACGCTGAGCGCGTCCTCGTCCGCCTCGTATTTCCATCCGTCTGCGTCCATCGCGCGGCAGAGCGCGTCGAACACCGCCTTTGCACTCGTTTTCAGTTCATCAGACATTTTGCTTTTCCTCCCGGTTTTTTTCTTTATTTCGACGCACGTCAGCCGAGCGCGTCCGCGCCGCCGTCCCCGTCCGATACTCCGTCGCGGAGGGCGTCGTAGGCGTCCTGCAATTCTGCGAGGCGGCGCCTGCATTCCGAACACGTCATCAGATGTGCGTTGATCTTTTTTGCCTCTTCGAGCTCGGCCTGCGTGCCGCGGCTCATCGAAACGAATGCGAGCATCTGCTCGCGCGTGAGATGTTCCATACTTTCTCCTTTTTTGCTCAGTCTTTGCCGAAGATCCTGCGCGCCCGTTCGTTGACGCGGCCGACCCAGTCGCTCACCGACGCCTTTCCCCCCTTCTTCATGAAGAAGGCGCCGAGCGGAAGCTCGCCGTATTCGCGGTTGCAGATCCTGCGCGAAAGCCCTTCGCGCACGCCGCGCTCCGCTTCCTCCGTGACCTTCAGCCACGAAAGCCCGCGCGAGCGCGCCAGCAAGTCTTCGTACATCGTTGAGAGGGTCATCTGCGCGTATCGCTCGGCGATCAGCCCCGCCGCGAGGTGCTTTTTTTCGCCGTCCGCGATCACGCACAGCGAATGCGCGAACCACGCGAGGCGTATGTGCACCGAAAAGTCTTCCGAAAGCATGCGGCACAGGATGCGCGCCAGCCGCTCTTCGCGCTCTTCGCGCTCCTCGCGTTCCTCCGCCTCCGAAGTCGGGGCGGCGATGCTCTCGAGAAGGTCCTGCTCCCCGTCTTCGTCCTCTTCCTGCCTCGCCTTCGGCGAGACGAGGTGCGCCTCGCGGCGGGAGAGGGTGCGGACGTAGTCGCGCACGCAGTTGTTGGAGACCGCCGAAAGCCATTTGGTGAAGCCGAAAGGATCGGTGTTGACGCCCTCGTCCGTGAAGAGGATGCGGTAGGCGTGCGTCCAGACTTTGATATAGATGTCGTGCAGGATGTCCTCCTCCAGCCCCTTCCCGTACAGGCAGGGCGTAGAGCGGCACTTGCCGCGCACGGAGAGGAAGACGGTCTTGCGCAGGAGCGTGTATAAAAAGCCGTCCCGCGCGCCGCTTTGGCCCGTGAGTTCTGCCACCACGCTCTCTACGTCTTGTACGGTGATCGTGTACATCTTGCGCCTCTCTGCCTCCCCTGCGACCCCCTTACACGTTCATGAACGTCCGCGGCGGGCATTTTTCGCAGGAGAAAGGTCCTTTTTTTCAGATATTTTTCTGCCGCGCTTCAAAAAACGCTGCAAGCTCGGCATGCGTCAGGCTGTTCTTTTTCAGAAGTTCTTCTGCCAGCGACTCGACCGCGTCGCGGTTTTCCCGCACGAGCAAAGCGGCGCGCTCCGCCTGTGCGCGAAGGAGGGAGCGGATGCGCGAGCGCACTTCCTCCGTCTCCTCCTCGGCGGAGAGCACGAGAAGATCCCCGTCTTCCGCCATGCCGAGGCGGCAGACGATGGCGCGCGCAAGCTCGCTTGCGCGTTCGAGATCGCCCGAAGCGCCCGTCGTTACGCCCTCATCGCCGTAGAACTCCCCTTCTGCCGCCCTGCCCGCAAGCGAGCAACAGATGCGGTCGCAAAGCTCCTGCCGCGTATAGCCGAAGCGGCCGTCGTCCGTCTTCCTCTGCATATAGCCGCCGAAATCGCCGCGGGAGATGTTGGTCAGGTATTCGGGCACCTCCCCGCACAGCCAGCTGACGACAGCGTGCCCCGCCTCGTGCAGGGAGGTCTTGCGCATCACTTCCTCGCTCCACTCCCGCTCTTTGCCGTACCGCTCCGCGTCCAGCGCGAGGGTGAGGTCGCGGTCGGTGAGCCGCTTGCCCTTCCGCTTGCGCAGGGCGTATTGGATGACGCGCTCGAGATCTGCGGGGCTTCGGCCGATGCTGCGCGCCGCAAGGCTGTCCAACGTCTCCTCGCGGATGCCGCGGATGCCATGTTTTTTGAGATAATATTGCAAAAACTGCCGCCGCTCCTCCGTGTTCGGGAGCTCGATCTTGACACTCCTGTCAAAGCGGCGAACAAAAGCGGGGTCGAGCACGCGCTGTCCGCCGCCCTGTGCGTCGATGTCGTAATTGGTCGCGGCGAGAAGGAAGACGGGCCGCTTTTCGTCGAAGGCGAAGCCGTCCAGCTCGGAGAGGAATGTGTTTTGCAGTTCCTCCGCGGCGTGCACGCTCTCGCCGCCCGTGCGCATCCTGCCGATCGCGTCGATCTCGTCCACAAAGAGCACCGTCGGAGCGTATTTGCGCGCGATGCGGAACACTTCCCGCACCGCGCCCGGCCCTTCGCCGACCATGCTTTTGAAAAATTCCGTCGCGTTTTTCTGGATGAACGTGACGCCCGATTCCCCCGCGACCGCGCGGGCGAGAAGGGTCTTGCCCGTGCCCGGCGCGCCGTAGAGCAGTACGCCGCGCGGGGCGCGCGTGCCGCGCCGAAGATCGCCGCGCGGGTCCTTTAAGTAGTCGATAAAGCCGCGCAGCGCCTCTTTTGCCTCCGCCGCGCCGATGACGTCCGAAAAATGCACGTCGGGGCGCAGGTTTTCCGCGAGGATGTGCGCGCAGTCCTCCGCTGAGACGTTGCGGCGCAGGCACAGCGACGCGAGGCGGATCTCGGCGCTCTTTCCGTCCTCAGAAAAGATCTGCGCCGCGTTGTAGGCGAGCAGACGGTGCGAGCGCATCAGCTTTTCCGCCTGCATGCAGATGCGCGCGGAGGCACAGCATGCGCCGAGCGCGCGGATGATCTCCTGCGGCGCGGACGGGTCAAAGGGCACCGTGCCCAGCGCGCCCGCGCGCAGATAGGAGCGGTAGAAGTCCTCGCCCGCCGCACGGCGGTCGAGAATGTACAGCGGCAGGTCCTCGTGGTATTCGCGCGCATAGCGGAAGAGTTCGTTGCCGTCCGAGAGCAGGTCCTCGGGATCGCTGGGGGAATACCCCCTGTCGCGGCGGTTGCACAGCGGGTCCGCCACGACGATGTCGGCGCCGCCGCGCAGAAGAGCTTTCGCGCGCGCAAGATCGGAGGTGCGCACGAGACGGAAGGAGTCCTCCCCTTCGGGAAGTTCGACCGCGTCGGCGCAGAACAGGAGCACGCGCAGGCGCTTGTTCTGTTCGAACAGCGCGCGCGCCTCTTTTGCCGCGTCCGAAAGGTCGAGGGAGATGCGCACCCGCCTGAGCGTGTCGTAAAGCTCCTCGCGGCCGCTGCTGCCGATCTGGCGGAGCATTTCGAGGACCTCGTCGTTGACCAGCGAGCGCGCCTTGCCCTTGAGCGTGCGCGCGTCCGCGCTCCCGCCCGCAGAAAAGAGCACCGCCGCCGCAAGTTCGTCCGAGCACTCCACTTCCAAACCTACGCGCGCGGAGAGGTTTTCCACCGCCTCGTCCATCGTCTGACGTATGATGCGGCAAAGCGCGGCGGCGTCGAGGTAGTTGAACAGGATGATGGAGCCCTCCGCGAGGCGGGAGAGAATGGGCGTGGGAAAGAAGGGACGCTTGTTCGCAGGATTGATGTCCGTGCGCAGGGCGTTGACGATCATTTCGGTCGTGACGTCCGCAAAATACCGCTTGCCCGTGTCCTCGTACAGGTTGCGCCCCGCGTTGGTCGTCAGGATGATGACGGTGTCTTTGAAGGAGATCTCCTCGTCGTAATGGAAATCGCGGCAGCGGCCGCCTTCGAGAATCTGCAAAAAGAGCTGGATGATGAGCGGGTGTGCCTTTTCGATCTCGTCGAACAAGAGGACGCACTTGGGGTTGCTCTTGACGAAAGAGGTCACGATGCCGGGCTTGGACTCCTTATAAGAGCGGTTGACGCCGTGGAAGGAGGCGAGCGAGATCTCGTCGTCGGAGTATGCGCTCATGTCCAGCCGCAGGAAGGGGCGGCGCAGCGCCGCCGCGGCAGTCTCGGCGAGGAAGGTCTTTCCCACGCCCGGAGGCCCCGCAAACAGGCACACCGCACGCGGGCGGGAACGCGCGCCTTTCGGGCGCACGTCCGCTTCCATGTTGAAGACAGCAGAAACAAAGGCGTCGATCGCGTGGTCCTGCCCCGCGATCTTTTCGTGCAGCGCCGTCCTGAGCTTTTTCAGCCGCGCGGCGAGCTGCGCGAACGGCGAAGACGTTTCCGCCGCAGGCGCACCCTCCGCTTTCTTTTCGCCTTCCGCGGGCGGCTGCTGCGTCCCCTCTCCGCGTTCGGAGGAAGGACTGTCCGCGCCGCTCTCTCCGTCCACGTCTTCGGACGCTTCGTCCTCTTCGTCCTCTGCGTCCTCTGCCTCCTCTACGTCCCTATCCTCGTAAAAGCCGACTTCAGGTTCTTCGTCTTCGCCGTCATAAGAGACGGGTTCCTCGTCCGACAGCTCTTCCGCGCTGTGCACGAGCACGATCGCGACGCCGCGCAGGGATTCCTCGTTGAGTTTTTCCATCAGGAAACAGACGAACATCTCGCGAAGGGTGTCCGCCTGCATCGGCTCCGTCATCGTGACGGTGCAGAAGATCGCAAAGGCGTTGTAGCGCAGGGTAACGTCCTGCATCTCCTCGTCCAGCCGCTTTGCGACCCATGCGACGGGATCGCCGTCATATTGAAGTTTGTGCGCAAGAAGCCAGTCTGTGTTGAACAAGATGTCTGCTTTTTCCGTGTACATGTTTCCCGCCCTCTCGAATTTTGTCGATTTACTATATTTTATCATGCATAATATTTCAAGTCAAGAGTTGCCCGCTTTTTTGCCGCAGACAAAATATGTCGGAAAGACGGCCCCTCTCTTTGCGCATGGGCCCGCCTGCGGATTTTTGCCCTGTCCCGCCCCTTCCTATTATATATATTATATATATGGAAAGTGCGAACGCAAAAAGATACTGCGGCAAAAGAGAAAACTCTTTTGCCGCAGGTCATTCGTTCGGATATTTTTTTGTCACGCTGAACAGGCCGAGGAAGCGCCGCCCCTGCCGAAAGTAAAGCGCGGATCGCGTTGCAGATGCGCGGAGCGCGTCATTCGTCGTTTCGGGTTTGTTTTTTCTTTGCGAGAAGCATCCCCGCAACGCCCCATGCGGCGAGGAGCAGAACGATGGCGGCATCCACGATTAGCACGACGATCTGCCAGTCGGGCATGCGGTATCCGATGACTTCGCCGTTCATCGCATTGGAATTTGCAAAGGTGAAGATCACGTTCTTCGCGCATTGCCGCAGGACGATGAGATCGCCGACATCCGTCTCGTCCACCCACGCCACGGGCGTGTTCGCGAGGTTGAGATCGCCGCCCGCATACGCCATCTGCCTGGAAAACATATACTCGGGATGGGTGTTGAAGTCGCAGATCACGGTGCCTTTGAATCCCCATTCATCGCGCAGGATCTCCGTGAGCAGGCGGTAGTCGCCGCCCGTCCATTTGAGCCCGATGCGGTTGAAGGAGGTCATCAGCCCGCGGCTCTGCCCCTCTTTGACCGCGATCTCTTCGTCTTCTACGATCGCAACAGAATACATGTTTCTCCTCCCCCGCTTTTTTGTTTTTCGCCCTCAAGGAAGAGCTTTTGTTTTTGAATTATAATGCAAAAAAACGGGTTTGTCAACCGAAAAAACAAAATTCACCTTTTCGCGCTCTCCCTCCGCGCGCACGTTTTCTTCCGTCAAAAAACCGGTTTTTTTATACGACGTATGTGCAAAAACCGCCTCAAATTTCCGCTCCTTTTTTTGTCAGACAGACGGGTAAAAAATGTATTTTTTCATTCGGGGAATGTGCGCCCCGCCTTTTTCCGTTCTCTCCTGCCCTGCGGTTCCTCTCCTTTTCCATTTTATCAGAAAAGCGTCCTTGCTGTAAAAGGGGAAAAATATCGCTGAAAAAATCAAGCACCCTTGCGGGTGCTTTTTTCTTTATACTCACTCAATATTTTTCTGTCGAATAGTTACTGACCGATTCTTCTTCGTTACCTCCGCCCTTTTACAGCGTTACGCTTTTCTGATTCTTTTTTGGCTGTTAAAAGGGAGTTGTGGCTTTGTCCCCTTTTGTACGGAAAAGTACGGGTTTGTCTTACTTTTACCCTTCCAATACTGAAAGCTCACCTGCTCTAACCCGTTATATGTCCGTCCTTTTTTTTGCTATCCTGTAGCTACGATTTTTCCTACGGAGGTTTTAAAATTATGAAAAAAGCTATCATCTACACAAGAACATCGCCCGACCTTGTATCCGTCCGCACGCAGATCGTTGCCTGCAAACTCTTTGCAAAGCTGAACGGGGTCGAAGTTCTGCGCATCTGCCACGATCCTGGCGAGAACGATCAGCGGGTGCTGGTTGATCTTCTTCGGGACAGCAAAACTGCCAAATGGGATTGTATCCTGATCCTGGATCCGTCCGTGCTTTCCGACGATATCTGCACCTTTTTGAAATGCAGGGAAAAATTCAACCTGTCTGGCAAGCGTATTTCACCGGTTGTGAATTATAAGGAGGAAAACAAATGAAATATGCGGTTATCTATGCGCGATA
>ERZ1643249.1180-NODE-1180-length-26640-cov-6.682866_pt1 | contig 26640 bp, 21 predicted proteins | sample MGYA00579263_ERZ1643249 | MGnify/ENA primary metagenome ERZ1643249 (study PRJEB29033, sample SAMEA4952264) | chicken gut metagenome | biome: Broiler Chicken; feature: Gastrointestinal Tract; material: Caecum | place: Ireland | collected 2018 | study: Broiler...
AAGGTCATCATAGTTCTGCAGCAGCGGCTGATAAGTAGCGCTCAGGAAGTTATCTGCTGCGTTGTAGATGTTCAGCCATACGTTCTTTGTCGGATGGGTCTCTGCATCAAGCTGGTTGGATACCGGTGCGTATACAACGGTGGAATCCAGGAAGTCTTCATAGTTCTCAGCGGTAACAGCTACGTTCAGTGCGTAGTAGGAACGCTGCTCCTCATTGTAGGTAAATACATCCGGAGTCAGTACGTTGCCTGCCTCGTCAGCAGTGCCGATACCTGTGTCAATGTCTACGCCGTCCAGTGCGTTACGAAGAACACGAAGGGTCAGGTAAGCCTGTACGTCTGCGTGCTGGCTGATGGTTCCGCCGTAGCCCTCTGCGATAGCTGCTACAGCGTCGCTGTTAGCGTCATATCCGAAAGTCGGTACGCCTTCTGCCTTGGACCAGCCGTTGAACATAGCCATTCCCATACCATCATTGTTGGATGCTACGATGTCGATCTGATCGCCAAAGGATGCGGACCATGTGCTGATAGCGTTTCCAGCGGTAGCTGCGTCCCAGGTAGCTCCTGCGGAGTTCTTCATTTCCTGAGAAGCCAGCTCACGAACCGTGTAGGTGGTTCCGTTGATCTCAAGGGTTCCGTCCTGTACATGAGTGGAAGATCCATCTGTATTTGCTCCAACCGGAGTGCTGTCGATAGCTCCATCTACCTCTACAGCTGTTCCAAGAGCGGAACGAACGCCTCTGGTACGTGCGATGGAATCGTTGTGTCCGATATCGCCAACAGCCAGAACGTATCCGATAACGCCGTCGCCGTTGCGGTCGATAGTATCGATATTAGCCTCGATGTAGTCTCTGATCATGGTTCCCTGCAGCTCAGCACCCTGATTTGCGTCGAATCCTACATAATATGTATTCTCATTGAAATTCAGAGCTGTCATGTCCAGTTCTCCTGTGGAGCTGTTGGACGGCTGACGGTTGAACCATACCAGAGGCTTGTCCGCATTCGCTACTTCTCCGCTGTCAGCAGTCTCAGTAGTTTCAGCAGCATCTGTGCTCTCTTCTGTTGTGGCTGCGTCAGTGCTGTCTGTCGTCGTAGTGTCGCTTCCGCCACCGCCGCATGCGGTCAGGGAAAGTGCCAGCACTGCTGCCAGAGTCAGTGAAAGTAATTTCCTTTTCATAAATCTGTTTCCTCCTTTTATCTAACGATGTTTCGTTGATATGGACAGTATAGACGATATCTGGAAAATAAGATATAGAATATTTTTCACTTTTCATTGAAATTTTAATGGTTTTTTGGATATTTTGAATAATATTCCATCCTCTCTTCCGGATATCCGTCCGTGCAGGCACGGCAGACGCGGGCATCTTTCCGGCATTCCGTAAAAAAACGGGCAGTCCCGCAGACCGGGGACTGCCCGCGCCGCATCCGCGGCCGCTTTCGGAATGAAAACTTCCGGATATTACTCAATCACTCTGATAAAACGCTCAAAAGCCGCCTGGCCTTCTTCCGTCCGTTTGTACACGCCGGCACATTCCAGCACTTTGGCGAACACCTTTCCGATCTCCGCCTGCACGATGGAGTGGATGTTCTCAGGACCCACCTCATACCGTTTCATCCAGTCCTCCGCCCAGTCCGCATGCTTTTCCAGGACCTCGTTCTGACGCAGATCCTCTCCCTTCAGCACAGCGTCCTCCAGCAGAGCCATTTCCTTTTTCAGTCTGGCAGGAAGCACAGCCAGTCCCATGACTTCGATCAGGCCGATATTTTCCTTCTTAATATGATGATACTCCGCATGAGGATGGTATACTCCCATGGGATGTTCTTCCGTCGTGATATTGTTCCGGAGCACCAGGTCCAGTTCAAACAGGCCGTCCCGCATCCGGGCAATGGGCGTAATCGTATTGTGGGGAACTCCTTCCGTCTCACTGTAGATAAAGGCCGCTTCGTCCGTATAGGCTCTCCATGCTTTCAGAATATGATCGGCAGCGTCCGCTATCTGAACCGCGTCCTTCCCCTGCAGGCGGATTACCGACATGGGCCAGCGGATGATGCCGGCCGTCACATCCGGATATCCGGACATGGCAAAATACTTCTCATACGGCGCTTTTGCCATGGCAAACACATAATTTCCACCCTGAAAATGGTCGTGGCTTAAGATGGAGCCTCCCACAATCGGCAGATCCGCGTTGGACCCCGCCGTATAATGAGGAAACTGCCGGACAAAGTCAAGAAGCTTTACGAAAGCCGCCCGGTCAATCTTCATGGGAATATGTTCTTTATTAAAGATAATGCAGTGCTCATTATAGTATACATAGGGTGAATACTGGAGGAAATATTCCTCGCCATTCAGCCGGAGCGGAATAATCCGGTGGTTCTGTCTGGCCGGATGGCCAAAATGTCCCGCATATCCCTCATTTTCCCGGCAAAGCAGACAGCTGGGATAGCCGCTCTTCTTCGCCTGTCCGGCCTTCGCGATGTCCCGCGGGTCCTTTTCCGGCTTGGAAAGATTGATGGTAATGTCAATGGGGCCGTATTCCGTCTCCGCCACCCATTTTTCATCCTTTGCGATCCGGTCCCTGCGGATATAGTTGGTAGCCTGGCTGAAAGCATAGTAATCGTCTGAAGCCGCTTTCGGAGATTCCTCATATTTCTCCCAGAATCTTCTCTGCACCTGGGAAGGCAGGGGCGTCAGAAGCCCCATAATCTTTGTGTCAAACAGATCTCTGGCCGTCACGGTATCGTCCTCCAGGATCTTATGCTCCACCGCGTAATCCAGCATATCATCCAGAATCTCATGAACAGGCCGCTTCTGGGCAGGAATCCCTTTCTTCTCATATTCATTCAGCCCGAACAGGGAAAGCAGCTGGTTGGTCACATACACCTCATCCGCAGGCTCCACCAGACTGTTCTCCATACCATAGGAAACCAGTTCCCCGATCAGGGCGTTAATGTCTTTCTTCTCTTCCATTTTGTCTCACTCTCTCTTTATAATACCTTCATTCCGCCATATTTACGGATCTGCAGCACGCTGCAGGCTCCCTCGCCAAAGAGCTGATCCATTCTATCCTTATATTCCGCCACAGCCTCATCCTTTACAAAGGCCTGGATCGTTCCGGCAAAGCCGCCTCCATGCACACGGCAGACGCCCCTGTCTCCCAGAACTGCCTCGCTGACCGCCAAAGCGATGGAAACATTCTGATGCTGCACATCATGATTCGTATATACATTCTGCAGATATTTGAAAGAAGAATCGCCCGAAGCCTTAACGGCACGCAGGAACGCCTGGAAATCTCCGGCGCGCAGAGCCGCTACCTCCTCCCGCACTCTCGGATTCTCCGTCACAAAATGAATGGCGCGCAGCAGAGCGCGGTCTCCGGCTTTTTCCCTCACTTCAGCCGCTTTCTCAAGCAGCTCCGGAAGAGTCACGTCATGAAGCACTTCTTTTCCGAATACGGCAGCTGCGGCCCTCATCTCTCTGGGAACAGCCGCATAATCATCCGTCAGATCCGCATGCGATCCTTTGGTATCTGTGATGCACAGGCTGTAGCCGTACTCCTCCAGGTCACAGGCAACGCTTTCGATCTTCGGATTCTTCTTGTCCGCGAAATCAATATGTACCAGGTTTCCCACAGAGCTTGCCGTCTGATCCATCAGGCCGCAGGGTTTTCCGAAATACACGTTCTCCGCATACTGGCCGATAATCGCGATATCTACCGGTGAAATCTTCATATCATTATAAAGACCGGAGATAATCGTTCCGATAATGGTCTCAAAAGCGGCTGATGAGGAAAGTCCCGCTCCAATCAGCACATCACTGGTAATATAAGCCTGAAATCCGCCTATCTGGCCGCCATGCTCGCGAATTCCCACCAAAACGCCTTTGATCAGGGATTTCGTAGTCTCCTTCTCCTCTTCCTTCACATCCAGATCATCCAGGGAAATCTCGATCTGCGGCGCGGTTCCGGATACTACTTTTACCACCCCATCCAGCTTTCCTACGATTCCGATGGCGTCCAGATTGATGGAAGCGGCCAGCACTTCTCCATTCTGATGGTCCGTGTGGTTTCCTCCGATCTCACTGCGGCCGGGCGCGCTGTAGATCTCTGCCTCTCCACACCCGTAAAGCTCTTCATAGCGGGAAATGGCATCCGCGTAACGCTGTCTCTGGTAGTCCAGCAGCGCCTCATCAATATAAATATCTCTCAGCAGTTCATCCTTTTCTCCGCTTACAAAAAGCTCTTTTAATTCCTTCGTTGTTTTCATGTGCGTATCCTCATTTTCTTTTTATTTCCGGCCGGCGCTCTGCCGGACGGTCTCTATTTCTATTGTAAACCATTCCCTGAGATAAGCCAAGACAAATTTGAAGAAGTGCGGAAAAATACAATGTTTACATGCATTTGTGCAACAAAAAGCCCGGCCATCCGGCCGGGTTTTTTCAGGCTGCCTTAAAAATCACACTGCGGTACCTATCCAGCACCGTTACCAGAATCATTCCCATGATTCCGCAGGTAAGAAGCTCTCCAAGCCCCACGGTTCCCATCAGGAACGGGATGCTGAAAGGTTCGCCATAACCGTATCTCAATACCCAGGGCACAATCAGCACATTTGCCGCAATCGGAGGCAGAGGGGCGAGATATCTGCTCTTATTCCGCAGCATATAGGTTCCCACCGCTCCGATCAGCGTAGCCGCGCTTCCGCAGATGACATCTACGAGGATTCCTCCGCCCAGCAGATTCGCAATCAGACAGCCGATAAACAGGCCCGGTATAGCGGCCGGCGTGAAAAACGGCAGAATCGTCAGCGCTTCCGCAATACGTGTCTGGATCGCTCCGTAACTGATAGGCTGGAACACCACGCAGAGCACCACATAGATGGCGGCAATCATGGCCGCCCGGGTCATAAACAGTACCTTGTTCGTCTTCATATTCAGTTCTCCTTTAGTTTTGTTTTACGAGTGGAAGGTCTCGAACACTCGATTCATTTTCGCGGAGCTGTGAGCCAGTCGGACGCGCTGGCGTGTCCATCTGGCGAGCGCCGTGAGACCGGATGCCGGAAGCATCAGGTCTACGCCGGGAATCGGCGGCAGGCCCGTAAGACCTTGGTTTTTATGGGCATATCTGCGTGTCATAGAATATCACAGACAGCCGGAAAAATCAAGAGACTGCTGATACTCCTTCGTGTCCGTTTTTTCTCGTTTTTTTCGTTTCACCGCGCCAAAGCGCTGAATTGACGTAGTATCTGTTCTTTGATAAGATACGTATGTACGCTTTTATGCTTGTATTTCTGTGCTTATAAATAGGAAGAAAGCGTCTGCATTACGTCCGTAAAAGCGGTTTTACCTGTCTGCGGACACAAATAAGAGGGAGAAATAAGAGAAATGGAAAAACGAGAAACCTTCGCGTCCCGGCTGGGCTTTATTCTGATTTCAGCCGGCTGCGCCATTGGACTTGGCAACGTGTGGCGTTTTCCGTACATCACCGGAAAGTACGGCGGAGCCGCATTTGTACTGATTTATCTGTGTTTCCTGGTAATTCTGGGAATTCCGATTATGGTCATGGAATTTTCCGTAGGCCGCGCAAGCCAGAAATCCGCAGCCAGAAGCTTCCATGTACTGGAACCGAAAGGGACCAAATGGCACCTGACAAGCTACGTGGCTATCGCCGGAAATTACCTGTTAATGATGTTCTACACTACCGTCGGCGGCTGGATGCTGGCTTATATCGTCAAGATGGCTTCCGGAACCTTTACGAATCTTACTCCGGACGAGGTAGGCGGAGTCTTCAATAATATGCTGGCAAATCCCGGCGAAATGACCTTCTGGATGATTGTAACTGTCGTAGTGAGCTTCGGTGTCTGCAGCATGGGACTTCGAAACGGCGTGGAGCGCATCAACAAAGCCATGATGAGCCTGCTTTTTGTGATTCTGATCGCATTGTGCATCCGAAGCGTAACTCTGGAAGGAGCCGGCGAGGGACTGAAATTCTATCTGGTTCCTGATTTTGGAAAGATGGCGGAGAACGGTATCGGAGAAGCTGTCTACGCGGCTATGGGCCAGTCCTTCTTCACCTTAAGCCTGGGAATCGGAGCCATGGCAATCTTCGGAAGCTATATCAGTAAGGAGCGCCGCCTGACCGGTGAGTGCATCAATATCTGCGTTCTGGACACTACGGTTGCTCTGCTGTCCGGACTTGTCATCTTCCCGGCATGCTTCGCCTTCGGCGTAGACCCCGGGGAAGGACCGGGCCTTGTGTTCGTCACTCTGCCGAACGTATTTAACCAGATGCCGGGCGGACGCCTCTGGGGCTCTCTGTTCTTTGTATTCATGAGCTTCGCGGCGCTGTCCACAGTTATCGCCGTGTTTGAGAATATCATCAGTTTCGCCATTGACCTCTGGGGCTGGAGCCGTAAAAAGGCCATTCTGGTAAATCTGGTTGTCATTCTGGTTCTGTCCATGCCCTGCGTGCTGGGCTTCAATGTATTAAGCAGCATTCAGCCTCTGGGCGCGGGAACCACGATTCAGGATCTGGAGGACTTCATTATTTCCAACAACCTGCTGCCCATCGGAAGCGTGCTTTATCTGCTCTTCTGTACCAGCCGGTACGGATGGGGATGGAAGAACTTCATTGCGGAAGCGGACGCCGGAAAGGGTATTCATTTCCCGAAATGGGCCAGATTTTATGTGACCTACATTCTTCCGATTATCGTAATTGCAATTTTGATCATCAGCTATATTCAGAAGTTTGCGTAACCCTTGGCGGAAAGATAGAAATCAAATATATTTCCAGGAAATTCCCGGCCCGGTCAGTTTCCCGGGCCGGGAATTTTACTGTGACGCAATAACAGAGCCGATAACCGTATTTCATCTTACGTGTTATCGGCTCTGCGTCTGTGCGCCCGGCTCTTGGATAACCGTGGCATGCCGTCGTTTTAGTTGATTAAACTTTCCTGTTTACACTTGGGACAGAATAGCCGCTCTGTTTTATCATGCGCTTTCAGAATCTATAGCCTTCCTTTTGGGAAACCAATCTGGAAAAATCCTCAAATGTATCACCCAAAATCCGGCCGCTCACATAAGAAAAACTCCCTTGGGCTCCTGAAACTCATAAAACTCCGAAGGCACTTCCAGATTCTCGGTGATCTTCACCTGAGCCTCCGGGGTCAGAGCCAGCACCTGGTGCCAGATTCCCTTCTTTAAGCAGACCGGCTTATCCAGCACAAAAGCCCGGTAATCCTCCGGATTCTCATGCTCTGCCACCAGAAGCACCGTGATGCCCTTCAGGGGCTCAAAGCTTTCCTTGGAAGTAGGATGGTTCTCCACCACCTTGATTTCTTTGGAGGAGTAGCGGAATACCGCTACCCTCCACGGCTGGTCTGTTTCCGTATCTACAATATAAAAAGTGTCACCATAATTTTCCGGAAATTCCAGCACTGTCCCGTAAGCCTTAAAATTTTCCGCGGTAATACTCTCCAGTCTTGTCATTACAGCTCCCCCTTTGCCAGTTCCTTGTAAATCCGACAATTCTGGTGGTTAAAATCGTATTCCAGAGCCTTGTCAAACTCTTCTACGGCCTTTTCTTTCTGTCCCATTCCCAGATTTGCCAGTCCCATCAGGTAATAGCAGTGAGCCTTGTTTCTCTTATCCATATCATCCTCGAAAATCAGGAAGTCGGGAAGAGATACCGCAAAGAAATCATTCTTCACCACATCATTCAGATGACGCTCGCCGTAATCCATCAGTTTATTGAAGCAGGCATGGGCTTCCTTTGTCTTCCCAAGCTTCTGCTTGGCCAGCCCCTTATAGAGAATCATGTCCGCAGGCTGGTCATAGTAATACATGGCCCCGGCCGGCTCATTATCTCCCAGCTCTGCCAGATGGAAGCACTCCTCTGCTCCTTCTTTTCCAAGAGCTTCCTTAACAAGTCCCAGGTAATAGTAGAGATTGTTATCCTTGGTTCCTTCCAGCTTTCCTTCTCCCAGGTTTTCCGGATACACCAGGGCTTTTTCCAGTTTTTCTTCCGCTTCGCTGTAAGCGCCTGCGGCGATATCCTTCTTCGCCATTTCCAGAAGCGCAATCTTGTACTGTCCGGAGATACGTCCTTCCGCTCCTTCCCAGGGACGGAAGGAATGGCTCATGATGATCTCGTATGCCTTTTCCGGCTTTCCTGCCAGGTTGTAAAGAGTAACATACTCCAGCATGACATCGTCACGCTCTGTAATAATGTCCTTATGGCTTTCATAAAGCTCCAGCCGCTTCTCAAAAGGCATACCCAGCTTTTTATAGAGCTGATCCAGCTCCAGAAGGACTCTGGCGTCTGTCTCGTCAAGGGCGAAAGCTTTCTCCAGCTCCTGCTTTGCGCGCTCCGGATCATTCTGCTTGTTGTAATAAGCCAGAGCCAGGTTTCTGTGCACGGTAGGATAACCGTCGTCCAGCCGGATGGATTTCTCCCAGAGTTCTGCGGCCTTCTCAAACTGCAGCTTGTCATAGCACAGGCAGCCCAGATAGTAATAGGCCTTTGCTCCCTCCGGATTTTCGGCAATGGCTGTCTCCAGCACCGCGATATCTTCCAGCTTGTTGGGGAAGCAGTACAGCGGCGAGGCCGCCTCTGCTCTTTCAAAAGCTTCTTTCGCCTCAGCCTCTTTTCCCAGCTTCAGCAGATATGCGCCTTTGTAATAGAAGAGCATGGGCCATTCCTTCGTGCAGCCTTCCAGCACCTCTACGGCCTCCTCGTAGAAGCCTGCCTCCGCGTAATCCCGGGCTGTCTGCAGATAACTCTCGTGGAAATCACGCATCAGCTTCTTCATCTCTTCTCTGCGGGCTTCCTTTTCCTCAGAAGGCGCATTCAGCACCGCCTCATATCTGGATACATAGTCAAAAGGATCTGTTTTCAGATTTTCCGCAATCCAGGCGCTGTTCTCTCCGTCTCTTCCCAGCACCCGGAGCACTGCTGCCTTCAGGCCCCGCGCTTTGATGTTGTGGGTGTTCTTGATAAGTCCCTTCTCCACAAAATCAAGAGCAGACTCGTAATCTCCTTTTCTGCAGGCAATGACAGCCAGATAATACCAGGACATCTCCTGCTGCTCATTCGTCCAGGTCGCCTTGTAGAAGCTGTCGAAGGCCTCGTCGTATTTCTCCTGGTAGAACTGGCTCAATCCCAGATTGTAATAGGATTCGCTGTCATAGGGATTGGGGCTTCTCCAGGTAAGACGATGGATAGCTGCCTTAAAATACCCTTCCGCCTCCGCAAAACGGCCTCTCCGCAGCAGCAGCATTCCGTAGGCATTATTGATTCGGATATCATATTTATCCCGCTTTAAGCCCTCCAGGTAATAGGGATCGGGAAGATAGGTGGCATGGCGGTGCTGCTCAATATGCTGCGCCGTCAGAAGCAGCTCCTCGTTGGTCATAATCTCTTCCGGGTCCTTCGCGGCCTCCGCCGGCTTCGCCAGCTCCGGAATTCCCTCGTCCTCAGGCTGGTACTCTACCAGAAGACGCTCTCCTCCATATACCAGCACCTGGATATCCTGCGGCTTTTCCGCTCCCACAGGGATATCCTTTTCATAGATGTCTGTGGGGGACAGCAGCGTCTTTTCCCGATATACCTCTTCTCCCTGTTTCTTAACTACGATCTGCGCATCCTCATACCGCTCTGTAGCATAGACCACCACATGGATATGATCCTCTGCAGTCTCCAGATTCAGAGCCGCATGGATGGACGCATTCTTTACAGCTCCCACCTTCTTATAAGGCATAAAATACTGCTTGAAGGTCTTTTCCTCAAAAGGCTTCAGCCAGGTGAAATCCGGCTGGTTCTCGGTGAACACGCCGGTCATCAGCTCGATGTAGGGACCATCCTCGTCAGTCAGGTTTCTGTCCCAGGCCTTTCCAAAGTCTCCGCAGCCCCAGGTCCACTGCTTCTTTCCGGGAGAGATATGATGGTCCGCCACATGAAGCAGGCCGGCCTCTTTCTGATAGTCATATCCGCCCACGAAATCATAGTCGGAATGCTCCGCCATATAGGAGGTGGGAACCGGGATATTCTTATAGCGGGAAATATCTACTCCCTCACTGTAATCATGTTTATAATATACGCCCTTGGCAATGGGGAAACGGGACACGTCACGCTTGCCATGGTCCATAACCGAGTGCACATCCGGCGGGAAAATGGACTGAGTATAATCATTGACAGCCACTGCCGGATTCGCCCACCAGAGGAAAGTCTGGGGCATGGAAGTCCGGTTGTAAAGCTGGCCGCGGATCTCTATGTAAGCCTTTCCCGGGTAAAGGGTAAACGCTGCGATACCCTTCGTTCCGTACATCTGATCCACATCGTTCACCAGCAGGGTTTTGCTTCCGTCTTTATTTTCCTGAAGCTTATAATCCACCGGCATATAGGTGGTCGGTCTGTGGTGCTGGGGCCAGTTGAATTCGATTCCTCCCGAAATCCAGGGACCCGCCAGTCCTACCAGCGCCGGCTTAATCACATGATTGTAGTATACAAAATCATAGTCATTGGTCTTATCATAGGCTCTCTGAATCCTTCCCCCCAGCTCCGGCAGAATCATCACTTTGATATACTCATTTTCCAGGAATACCGCCTGATACTCCTTATCTGTCTTCACTCTGCTGATTTTCTCAGTAGTTGGATAAGGATAGACCTTTCCGCTGCTCCCCTGATAAACTCTTTTTTCCAGGAACATGGGATTTTTGTCCGGTTCTCCCACCTCGTAGGTAGGAATCACAATCCTCTCTTCCCAGATTTTTACTTCACCCATTTTCACGTATCCTTCCTTTCAAAAATTTATCTTTTTTGTTTTATTATATCTATGAGAATCCCTGTATTCATTAGCTTTTTTTGCTGAGACGTTTAAATAAATTGACAATCTTTCTCTGATTTTCTATAATAAAAAAATCAAATCCGTTTAAGGAGGGCTGTTTATGCGTTCACAGGAAGCAAAGGTGTCTCCGGCCTCAGACTACTACGTATACGCGCCCAGCGCTCTGGCCGCAAGACTTTACCTCTATCCCACTTCAGTGGGGTATTTTTACTATGAAGCCGGCTACTGGATCAGGCGGAACCGTTTTGACAGTTTTCTCATCATGTATATTTCCAAAGGGAACTGCCATATCACGATCCCCGGGAAAAAACTTACTGCCAGAGCCGGACAGTTTGTGCTTCTGGACTGCTACCAGCCCCACAGCTATGGAAGCGCCGGCTCCTGGGACGCTCTGTGGCTGCATTTTGACGGACGGCTGGCACGGGACTATTTTGAGGAAATCACCACCAGCTATGGACAGATTCTGGATACAGAGGACTCTGATGCTCCCATTCAGCAGCTCCAGAAGATTTACGACGTATTCCGCACCTCTTCTACGATTTTGGAGGGCAAACTCTCAGGCTATATCACAAAGCTTCTGAATAACTTTTTGTATTCCTCCGAAGAAAGCAGGAAAAACAGAGTATGCGGAGCTACCATGGCTGACGCCATCTCCTACATCAACGAACATTTCCAAAGCGATCTTTCCCTGGAAAAACTGGCAGCTGAATCCAATATGAGTCTCTTCCATTTCACCCGGGTATTTACAAAGGAGACCGGAATCACTCCCCATCAATACCTGATCAAGACCCGGCTGTCCGCCGCGAAATATCTGCTGAAATCCACGGAGACCTCCATCAAAAACATTGCTTTCAGCACAGGGTTCAACAGTGAGACCAGTTTCTGCACCACCTTTAAAAAATGGGAAAACGTAACTCCTTCACAGTATCGTCAGTCGATTCTGAATTGAGTTCCTCTCCCGGTCACGAAAGCTTCCGAATGACTGCCTGCTTTCTGCGCCGGGTATAAAAACGGAGCTGCCGCTCCGGCAGATGTAACACATCCGCCGGAACAGGCAGCTCCGCATTTTTGCTGTGATCAGGTTTTATTTACAGAATTTATTCTGCGTCCTTACCCATAACCTCTTTGTAGTCATCGGGAGTAACAACAACTGCGTCTACAGCTGTCTCCATCGGAACATCCTCGCCGTTGATGAGACCCAGAAGAACTTCTACAGAACCCTCGCCTACTGCGGAAGCCGGGAAGTAAGCGGATGCCTTCATGCAGGTTCCGTCAGCGCCCTTGTTGTTCCACTCGTCCTTAGCCATGTATGCGCCAAGTCCTACTACGCAGGCATCTTTGTCCAGGCCAGCGCTCTCAAGAGCACGAACCGCGCCGATACATCCCTCTTCATTTGCGCCTGTTACCAGCCAGGTCTTGATTTCCGGATGTCCTGTGATTACTGCTGCTGCAGCGGTATTTCCCTTGTCAGTGGTTCCGTCATAGTCAGCCTTGAAGATTCTTGCGGTATCGAACTCCGGTACCAGCTCGGTGAACTTGTCATACTCGCCCTCAGCACGCGGTACGCAGCTGGATACGGTGTCCATGGTCATGATCAGAAGACCTACTTCCTCGTTCTCAGCCAGGTTATTCTCTTTTACATAGTTGGCAAGCCACTCACCATTTGCCTCACCGATTACGTATGCGTTGATGCCTACCCAGGGAGCCAGCTTCTCGCCTGCTTCATCCTGCAGAGCGTCATCGGCAGCTACAACCGGGATTCCGGCCTCTTCACACTTGGTAACAACAGCCTGAGACATGGTCTGGTCCGGTGTACAGGTAACGATACCGGATGCGTTGTTTGCAATCGCATTGTCAATCGCCTTCAGATACTCTTCCGGATTCATCTTTGCGTCTACATATACGAACTCTCCGCCTGCTGCCTCAACAGCCGCCTTTGCGGCGTCGCCCTCATCCAGGAACCAGGTCTGGTCGCCTGCTTTGTAGATTCCGTAAACCAGCAAATCTCCGCTGGCTGCTGCGGTATCCTCTGCTGCCGCATCGTCTTCAGCCGCTGCATCGTCTGTAGCTGCTGTGTCTTCTGTTTCTGTAGCTGCTGCGTCATCTGTGGCTGCAGGTGTCTCTCCTGAGCTGCATCCTGCCAGCATACCAGCTGAAAGTGTCAGCGCCAGCATCATTGCTACTACCTTTTTCATCATATTAAGTTTCCTCCTTTTTTCCGCACATTTCGTGCTGTATACAAAGCACCTCTCCCGTGCAATGTTTCATTGTTGGTCTGTTCTGTTCTTTTCCTGTTCTGTACCTTACGCGTTTCTCTTGCTTGCCGCGATAAGCTCCTTCTCACGTCTTTCCTTTCTGATATAGTCAAACGTCAGAGCCGCCAGAAGCAAAGCACCCTTTGCCACGCTCTGCCAGAAGCTGGGCACATTTACCATGATAAGTCCCGTACCAAAAGCCTGAATCAGCAATACGCCGAGTACGGTTCCGAACATGCTTCCCACGCCGCCTGCAAAGGATACGCCTCCCAGGATAACTGCCGTAATGGCGTCAAACTCCAGGTTTACGTTAGCCGAAGGCTGTCCTGCATTCATACGGGCCGCGAACACCACTCCGCCAAGGGCGGTAAGCACGCCGATGATGATAAATGAAATCGTCACAATTCTTCTGGGATTCAGACCTGCCAGTCTTGCAGCCTCAGCGCTTCCGCCTATAGCGTAGATGCTGCGTCCGAATCTTGTTCTCGCCAGAATAAAGCCAAAAACAATAAAGGCGATAATGGTAATCCATACAGAAACCGGAATGCTTAAGAACCGGGCCGTTCCGATTTTGATAAAGCTCTGATTGCTGATGGCTACCGGACGTCCGTCGCAGATCAGCTGCGCGAAACCTCTGACCATGGTCTGGGTTACCAGAGTCGCGATGAAGGCCTCCAGCTTGATGCAGTTAACCATCCAGGCATTGAACAGTCCGCAGAGAACGCCGCAGCACAGGGTAAGTAAAATTGCCACCGGAATCGGCAGTCCCCACTGCAGGAACAGAGCTACCGCCACACCGCAGAACGCACACAGAGATCCGGGGGACAGGTCGTTCTGGCCCGCGATAATCAGGTAGGTATGACCTACCGCCACGATACCGACCAGAGAAGCTGCCACCAGAAGGTTGACGAAGTTCGTCCAGGTCAGGTAGTTGGGATTGATCGCCGTAAACAAAATAAACACTACGATAATTGCGCCGATCAGCACCAGATTGTTTCCGCCTACAGCGGAGGCAAACCGTTTCAGCACATTTTCTTTATTTGTATTTTCCATCTCACTTTCACTCCTTCTCGTCTATCATACCCATACTTAAGAGCTTCGTCTCTGTGGCATCCGCCGCCATGATCTCGCCGGATACCTTCAGTGATTTCATAACGATAATCCGGTCAGAGAGTCCCATGACCTCGGGAAGCTCTGAGGATATGAGAATCACACCCAGTCCCTGCTTCGCGAATTCACAGATCATTTCGTAGAACTCGGACTTTGCGCCCACATCGATTCCCTTTGTGGGCTCGTCCAGAATCAGCACCTTGGGATGAGTCGCCACGCCGCGGGCTACGATACATTTCTGCTGGTTTCCGCCGGACAGCTCCACAATCTTCTTGTCCGGAGAAGGGGTTTTGATACGGAAATTCCTGATACCGTCATCTGCCTCCTTCGCTTCCTTCTTCGCGCTGATGATGCCAAGCTTATTGGAATTCTGCTTCATCAGAGAAATATTGATATTTCCGGCCACGCTCAGGTTTGAGATAATTCCCTGAAGCTTTCTGTCCTCCGGTACCAGCACAATACCGTTCTCCATGGCTTCTTTCGGGGAATGGTTCACAATCTTCTTTCCTTCCAGATAAACCTCTCCGGTCCTCATGGGGTCCGCTCCGATGATTGCACGCATTACTTCCGTTCTTCCCGCTCCGACCAGACCGGAAAAGCCCAGGACTTCTCCCTTGTGCAGCGTAAAGGAAACCGGTTTTACATAATCCGAAGAAACATCCTTTACCTCAAGGAGCACGTCTCCGATCTCTTTATTCTTATCAAGCTTGGCATAGATATCTCCAAGATCGCGGCCTACCATCATCTTGATCATATCTTTTTCGTCCGTCTCCGCTGTTATTACCGTATCTATGTAACGTCCATCCTTGAAAATCGCCACCTTATCGGTGATTCGCCGAATCTCGTCCATTCTGTGGGATACATAGATTACAATTTTCCCCTGTGACTTCAGCTTCTCGATTACCGCAAAGAGACTGTCGATCTCCGCGTCGCTTAAGCTGGCCGTAGGCTCATCAAAACAGATAACCTTCAGATTCTCGCGGCTGTAAGCCTTCATAATCTCTACCATCTGCTGATAGGCAATGCTCAGATCCTTTACTTTTGTGGACGGGGCAATTGGAAGGCCGAAATCATCAATGATTTTCTGCGCCATCTGGTTTGCCTTCGCTGTGTTGATAACCCCAAATTTATTTGACGGCATTCTTCCCAGATAAATATTTTCGGCTACACTCAGTTCCAGCAGAATCTGCCGTTCCTGATAGATGACGCTGATGCCTTCCTCGATGGCCTCCTGTGGTGACCGGAAATGTTTCTGTTCGCCGTTCAGAAGGTACTCGCCTGCGTCCGGCTTGTAGTCTCCGTTCAACACCTTAAGCAGAGTGGATTTTCCCGCTCCGTTTTCCCCGAGAAATGCCAGCACTTCGCCACCATAGGCCTTAAAGCAGATGTCATCCAGTGCCTTCACACCCGGAAAATACTTGGAAATATGTTTAAATTCCAAAACGCTTTCCATGTCCTTCTCCTTTCTGTATATTTATCTTTCTTGCTATAATATATCTAAAATTCCTCAGCTGTTCATTATCTTTTTTTGCTGATTTATTTAAAAAAATTGTTTTTACCCCATCTGAAATCGGCATTTTCAACAAGCGCCTCAGAATAATTTGCAGTTCTTTCATTCTCCGGTCTTTCCCTCAGGAGTGTCTTTTCCGGATGCATTCCTTCGCCTTCTCCGCGGCAGAAGCCGCGTCCGGCGTATAATATAGTCTGCTTACTTTCTGTAGGTCCTGCAGGCATCCACATAAGCCAGGATATTCTCAAGAGGCACCTCCGGCTCCAGCATATGGGTCGGAGCCACGAAAAGTCCTCCCTTTTCTCCGGCAATGTCCAGGTTTCTCCAGACGGCCTCTCTTACCTCCTGAGGAGTGCCCTTGGGCATAACAGTCTGCGTGCCGATGGTTCCATGGAAGGAAATCTGGCTGCCGTACTTTCTGTAGATTTCCTCAAAATCCATACACTCACTCTGAATAGGATTGAGCACATCAATCCCTGCCTCGATCAGGTGCGGAATCATGGGCTCGATAAAACCGCAGGAATGGTAGAAAATCAGGATATCCGGATTTACAGCCTTCACCGCGTCGATGATTTTCTTCAGCCTGGGCTGAATCCAGGTGGTGTACAGCTCCTCGCTCATCATGATTGTATGCTGCATACCGATATCATCGCCCAGGAACAGAACGTCCACCCCTGCTTTGGCGTAAGACAGCGCACGGGTCATGGACAGCTCGGTTACCTTATCGAAAAGGAATTCCGCTTTTTCATCCTCCATCATCATGTCGCAGAAAAGCTCTTCCATGCTTCTCATATACCAGGCGCATTCCCAGATGGTCATCTGCATATCGCCCAGGGCAATCAGATCTCTCTCCTTGATTTTTTTCACCTGCTCCGGCTGGTGGGAACCGTCGGCGGAAGCGAAATCCGGAAACGGATAGTTCTCGATCTCTTCCAGCGTATCCATATTTTCCATGGGGTGGCGCATATAGGTCATGTGCATGCTGTTGGGCGATTTTTCATGTCCCACACCCCAGATATCGATGTCTGCTCCTTCTGCCAGCGGTTTCTTATCATAAAATTTTCTGAACTTCTCCACATCCTGGTCCTTCAGGCGCAAATCATCCACTCTCCGCCAGGGCATTCCAAAATATTCCTCATAATCCTCCGCCCCAAGCTCTTTTCTGCAGACCTCCTGCAGATGGGGACAGAGCACAAATTCCACCGGAACCCTCTCATAGCCCTGCCTGCGCAGCAATGATAAAAAATTCTCTCTGTTCGTCATCTCAATTCTCCTCTTCTTCCTCTTCTATGATGGTACAGCGCTCTTCCGCCCTGGTGCCCTTCCACATATTCCGGTACTCCAGCGGCGTCATGCCTGTATACTGCTGAAACACTCTGCAGAAATACTGGGAGCTGTTAAAGCCTGTACGGGCCGCGATCTCAGTCACCGTTTCGGAGCCGGACCACAGCATTTCCTTTGCCTTTTCAATCCGCAGAGACGCGATATACTGACTGCAGCTTATGCCCGTCTCTTCTTTAAAACATTTGCGGATATACCGGGAACTGACGCCGAATTTTTCCGCCAGTTCTTCCATGCCGATATCATACTCATAATTCTCATTGATGTAACTGAGTACCTTGGCCATCTTGCCGCTCTGCCGCTTCCCGTTCTTTTCAATCCTCATGGACAGTTCCAGAAACAGAAGCAGGAACAGCATCGTCATGGCTGCAGACTGCAGTTCCCCGTTTCCTGCGGACCGATAAAGTCTTCCGATTCCCTCAATCACATCCTTAATGCCATCGCTGTCCGGCAGCTTATGGTATCTGGCAGGCCGAAAGACAGCCAGGCTTTCCTTCAGTTCCTCCGGCACGTTCACATAGAATTCCAGCTGCGCGATCTGACAGCCTTCCTCCCGGTCTACCAGGAACCAGTGGGGAACACCTTTGTACAAAATGATACAGTCCCGTTCCTTCAGCGGCACAAATTCCTCTCCCGCTCCCATAATGCAGTGGCCTGCTTTTATGTATACGATTTCTGTCTCCCTGTGATTGTGGCGCTCGAAACGGTAGCTCTTCAGATACCGGAAAACTCCCGCATTTCGTATCTCCAGCTCCAGAGAATGCTCCATCAGCATCCGCGCTATTTTTTCTTCTATCTTATCCATCTGCGACCTCTTTTCATCTATCATACTCATATATCTTCCAACTTTCTTCTATTTATCGGTATATTTTTCGTTTTTTTGTGTACTTTTCGGAACTCTTTTGTGCAACATTTTCATTTCTCCAAATCCCTTTTTAGAAAAAATGATCGGATAGGGAAGACTCCTTCCCTATCCGCCGCTTGCCGGACAGACAAAAAACCGGGCACTTCCGATTTCCGGAAGCGCCCGGTTTTTTGTCTGTCCGCTGTTTATCCGAACCTATGACTTCTCTTCTTTCTTCTCTTCGTGATATTCTTTTTCTGTATTTACACTCCAGATATTCTTCTTATCCCTGCGGCCGCTTAAGATATTTCCCACCGCCTCAAAGGAAGTGGCCATGGAATGATCCATATTGTTGTAACGGTGCTGGCCGTTCCTGCCCACGCAGTAAAGATTCTCAAAGGTGTCCAGGTAAGCGATCAGATCGTCTATCTGGGCATAGGTATCAAAGTAGGCCGGGTAAGCCTTTTTCACCTTTTCTCTGTGGGAATCCAGCACATCCCGCTCGCTGGTGATAACACCCATCTTAATCAGCTCGGCGATTCCGAATTTCACCCATTCTTCCTCGCTCATGTTCCAATACTTGTCGCCTTCGGTACAGAAATATTCCAGTCCAATCCAGACGGTATGATCCGGATCTTTTACCAGATAGGGAGACCAGTTATTGAAAATCTGGATGCGCCCCAGCTTCACGCCCACATCCTGCACGTAGATCCAGCAGTCGGGAACGATATTTCCCAGGGTCTTGAGATCTGTCTCATTTTTCAGATTCAGCTTATCAACCAGAAGTCCTACCGTTACAAAATCCCGGTACGGCAGCCCTTCTGCGATAGCGGCTATCTCTTCCGGCACATCATTCATGCCGGCCGCCAGGTCCTTAATGGGCATGGAGGAAATAAACACGTCCGCTTCCTCTGTGTACTCCTGTCCGTCCTTTTCATAGGTCAGGCTCTGCACCCGTCCGTCTGCTGTCTGGAGCTTTGTGACCTTACAGCCTTTTCGGATCTCGCCGCCCATCTTTTCCACCTCTGCCGCCGCAGTCTCCCAGAGCTGGCCGGGACCATACTTGGGATAATTGAACTCCTCAATCAGAGAAGTCTGGACCTGATGCTTGTCCTGTTTTTTCGGAGACAGCTTCTGCAGATTATCCTTCAGAATGCCCATGATGGACAGCCCCTTGGTCCGCTGCGCGCCCCAATCCGGAGCAATCTCCCGGGGATGACGCCCCCAGAGCTTCTCGGTATAACCCTCAAAAAACATGGAATACAGCTTGCGTCCAAAGGAATTGATATAAAAATTCTCCAGAGAATCCACCGGCTTTTTCACAAACACTGCCTTCAGATAACTGAAGCCTGCCGCCATCGTAGTGGCAAATCCCATGTTCCGGATAGTCCGGGCATTCATCTTCACCGGATAGTCGAAAAACTTCTTCTTATAATAAATACGCGACACCCGGTTCCTGGTGAGCATCACCCGGTCTTCCTTCTCCGGATCGGGTCCCCCCTCCTTAAGCGCCACGCTGCGTCCCAGCTTTTTATCGTCATAAGACGGCTGGCCCTGAAGAGGCATGATCTGATCCCACCATTCCGTAACCCGGTCATCTTTGGAAAAGAAACGGTGTCCTCCTATATCCATACGGTTTCCATTATAGCGCACTGTGCGGGAAATGCCGCCAATCTCCTGGCTCTCCTCCAGCACAAGCACCTGGTACTCGTCCGATTTCTTCAACAATTCATATGCCGCCGTCACGCCTGCGGGACCGGCACCGATAATCACTGCTTTCTTCATCTGAAGCTCCTTTTTTTCTTCACGATTTAATATTCTCTGACAAAGTCAGTCTGACCCGTATCTCATACAGTCCGCGGAGTACTTTCCGCCTTCCTATATTATGCGTACGTTTTGTCTTTATATTGTACACTATCTGTCTGTACTCGTCAAACCCCTGCAAATAATTAATTGAACCTCTCCGCCCGGAATGATATACTTGTCTCATATCCCTTTGCTCAATAAGGACGTATTCGGTCAGAGCTACGGCATCAGAAACAGGAGGAGTAAGACATGTATTATTTTATCGTAAACCCCGGCTCCCGGTCAGGAAACGGAAAGAAGGTATGGAAAACCGTAGAGGAACTTCTCGATCAGGAGGAGACGGAATACCGGGTGTATTTCACCTCATACCGTTACCATGCCACAAAACTGGCTCAGGAAATCACTTCCCGGAAAGAGCGGCTCACTCTGGTGGCCGTCGGCGGCGATGGAACCGTCAACGAAATCCTGAACGGAATCCGTGACTTTTCTCTGGTGACCTTTGCCTACATTCCCACCGGTTCCAGCAACGACTTTGCGCGGGCTTTAGGCCTGCCATCAGATACCGCTGCCGCTGTCCGGAACATTCTGCACCCTTCCTATTTCCGCCGGATCGATCTGGGGAAGGTGTCTTTAGGCGAACGGGAGCAGCTTTTTGCAGTCAGCTGCGGCTGCGGATACGACGCGGCTATCTGCCACGCCGCTTTTTCCTCCTCGGTAAAAAATCTGCTGAACCGGTTCCGCCTGGGAAAACTGACCTATATTGCCACCGGCGTCAGACAGCTGATCCTCTGCCGGCCCGCTCCCTTAAGCATTACCCTGGACAATGGAAGAACGCTCCGGTACCGCAGGACCTTCTTCGCCGCCGCCATGAACTGCCGTTTTGAAGGAGGCGGGGTCCGTTTTTGTCCCTCGGCTCTCCCGGATGACGGTTTCCTCAATCTCTGCATTGTGGAAGGCCCCTCCAGGCTCCTCATCCTGCCGCTGTTTCTTCTTTCACTGGCCGGAATTCACGGGATTCTGCCCGGTGTCCACCTGCTGCGGGTCCGTTCCGCTGAATTTCAGTGCTCCCGCCGTCTTCCTGTCCATACGGACGGCGAGCCTTATTTTCTGAAGGGAAAAATGCAGATCCGCTGCGTGCCCGGAATTCTGTCTATTATTTCCGGACCGGGAAAAAATAGCCGGAATTGATGATCACTTTCTGAACATTTTCTTAAGATAAAAGAAACTTCGTTGAATATGAAGAATTATTGTGCTATACTCCGTTTCATATAATGAGAACATCAGTAACGTTCAACGCATTATATACGAGAAAAGAGGATAAGCATATGAAGGCATTTTTTCAGAAATACAGGCATGCCCTGGTACTGCTTTACGGACTGATCTACATGCCCTGGTTTATGTGGCTGGAAAGCCGGTCAAACCTGCCCTATCATGTAATCCATGTGAAACTGGACGATATGATCCCCTTTGTGGAGTATTTTATAGTCCCCTATCTGCTCTGGTTCGTCTATGTGGCAGCGGTGTTTGTTTATCTGTTTTTCAAAAACCGGCGGGAGTTTTATCAGTACTGCATCTTTTTGTTTACCGGAATGACGCTGTTTCTGATTGTCTCCACCCTGTATCCGAACGGACATCTGCTGCGCCCGAACACATTTGCGCGGAATAATATCTTTACCTTTGCCGTGCAGATTCTGTATCAGGCGGATACGGCTACCAATATTTTCCCGAGTCTGCATGTGTACAATTCCATCGCGGCGCACCGTGCTGTGGCCAACAGCGAGACATTGGCCGGGAACCGCCTGATTCGCGGAGGTTCTTTCGTGCTGATGGTTTCCATTATCCTGGCTACCATGTTTTTAAAGCAGCACTCTGTGCTGGATGTGATCTCCGGTATTCTGCTGGGTCTTGTGATGGAACAGCTTGTGTACCGCACAGATTATTCAGCTGTCAGAATCGGATGGGGAAGAAAGCGGAAGCCGGAAGAGGCAGCCTGACATCTATTCCTGTATCCAGGTTATTTATATGGAGATTTCCCCCGCAGTGGATTAGTGGATTGCGGCATCTGAATGTTGAAAAGCCCCCGGCTTTCCGTGACAGGTTCACGGCGCCGGAGGCTTTTTCTTAGTTGAATCCTACGAACCGGTTCGCAATCTTATAGGCAGCTTCTGAAATCTTTCTTCCGCTCTTGCCCGGAAGATTCATGGTTCTTCCCAGGATTCCCCACTTAAGCTCATAATAAGTCTTTCTGTCTTTTTTCTTCAGATATTTCCAAAGCTCATATTTCTTCTGCAGATTTTCTTCCGTACCGGAACGAATCGCTATGATGGACGATACCACCATGATGATCTCCAGATAATTCTTCATATAATGGCGCAGCTTCTTATTGGGAATCAGCCGGGGATCGCTGAGCTTGTAGTCATCAATCATCATTTTATTTACTTTGATCTGCTGATCGATGCGGCCTATCATAACCTTCTCATTGACTGACTGATCCTGGCGTCCGATGTAATACCGGTAAAAATTCACATCCAGATAATACAGGTATTTCACATAGGGAAGGGGATGATATACAAAAATATTATCCACATAAAAGGTGTGCTTCGGCAGATCCAGTCCACATTCCCGCAGCAGCTTTGTCCGGTAGATAACGGAATGCATGAGAATATACTGTCCTTTGTGCAGGAACTTCACATCATCCCAGGTAAATACCCGGTCCTGCGGGAAAGCCGAGCGGTAGCTCATAACCTTTTTACGCTTGGCGCCTTCTTTTTCATAGACAAAATTGCTGATCAGCATATCCACGGAAGGTCTGGCCCCTGCCAGCTGGCTCAGTGTCTTCAGAATCTCCTTATATGCGGAAATAGATACCCAGTCGTCGCTGTCCACGACCTTGAAATAGAGGCCCGTGGCATTCTTAAGCCCTGTATTGACAGCCTCGCCGTGGCCTCCGTTTTCCTGATGAACCGCTTTTACAATCGTGGGATATTTCTGAGCGTACTCGTCGGCTATGGCCCCAGTTCCATCTTTGGACCCGTCGTCCACAATAATAATCTCCACTTCCTCACCGCCCACAAGCAGCGAATGAATACAGTTTCTCATATAAGCCTCGGAATTATAGCATGGAATTGTAACAGATAACAGCTTCATGTTCTCCTCCTCATATCGTTCGTTTCCCGCCACCTAAGTGACTGTCTTTTGTATTTATATTTTACGCCGGCAGGCAGAAAGCAATTCGCCCCTTTATCTGCCAGCGGTAATACCGTACTTTATGCTTTCCTTCTTCTTTCACCTCTGTCAAAAACGTTCCCGGAAATAGCGTGTATAAGCGGAAAAGGCCGCCGGAATCGAAAAAGTCTCTTCCATCTGTCTCTTTTCCACAAAAAAGATTCCATCCTTTTCTCTCCGTCCCGGATGCTCCGCAAACTGTTCCGGCTCCGGTTCTTCTACTTTCACCGCGTATCCGGCCATATGCCATTCAATATGGCTGAAAATATGCTTTGCCGCCGGAAGCTCCTGAATCCGTATGGGAGAAAGCCCCTGCTCCTTTACAAAAGCAAGCACCTCTTCCCGATCCAGACGGCCTTCCAGGTTCGGCAGCTCATAAAGCCCCGCCAGCAGTCCCTTCGCCGGTCTTTTTCGCAGAGCGGCTTTGTTATCTGAAACGAGAACCAGTACCGTTCTGTCTTCAATCTTCCGCTTTGCCGGCGGAGTTTTTTTCGGGAGCTCCAGTTCTACCCCCTCCGCGTGGGCTCCGCAGAGTTTTTCCAGTGGACATTCCCCGCATCTTGGCGCCCCGTTCGGCACACAGACAAGGGCTCCCAGCTCGATCAGCGACTGGTTGAAATCCCCGGCCCTTCCCTCCGGAATAATTTTCTGAACTTCTTGTTCAAACTTCCGGCGGACTGACTGCTTCAGAATATCCTCATAGTTTTTTTCAAGCCTTGAAAGAACCCGGAGCACGTTGCCGTCCACCGCTGGTCTGCTCATGCCGAAAGCAATGGACGCAATGGCTCCCGCCGTATAGCTTCCGATTCCGGGCAGCGACAGAATGGCGTCATAATCGGCAGGCATCTCCCCGCCGTATTCCTCCACAAGAATGCGGGCGGCTTTCTGCATATTCCGCACCCGGTTGTAATATCCAAGCCCCTCCCAGAGCTTCAAAAGCCTGTCCTCCGGCGCCTCCGCCAGCTCCCGAATCGACGGCAGTTCTCCAATAAAGCGCTCGAAATAGGGCTTTACGGCTTCCACCCGGGTCTGCTGCAGCATAATCTCCGAGACCCATACCCGGTACGGAGACGGATGCTCTCTCCAGGGAAGGACCCTGGCATGGCCGTCGTACCAGGCCAGAAGAGGCGTGACTGTTTCCTGTAAATAAACCATTTATAAGTGAACCTCGATTCTCTGATCTATCGTCATTTCATCCGGCTTTACCAGGCAGTCATAAGCCAGAATCCGCACGCCCTTTCCGGCGGCTTCCCGAAGCGTCTCCCCGAAAGCCGGATGAGTCCGGTCGTTGGGTTCAAACGCATGGACGCCCTTCATCTGAATCACAAAAAGGATATAGGCTTCATAACCGTCATCCAGGCAGCGCATCAATTCCCGGATATGCTTTACGCCCCGTTCGGTGGGCGCGTCGGGGAAGCGGGCGGTACCGTCCTCCTCCAAAGTCACTCCTTTGACTTCCATAAAAGCCTTCCGCCCTTCTGTCTCCAGGTAAAAATCAAAGCGGGAATTTTCATACTTATATTCCGGGCGGACCAGGATTTCTTTTGTGCCAAAGCCGCCGTTCTTCAGCCACTCTGCCACAGCTTTGTTGGGCGCCTGGGAATCCATATTCACCCACTGATCCCCCTTTTTCACGGAAATCAGATCCAGAGCCGTCTTCCGGGCCGGATTGTCCGACCTCTGAACATACAGCTCCGCTCCCGGAATCAGAAGCTCTCTGCACCGTCCGGTATTTTTTACATGGCAGATTTCCTGCTTCCCTGCCTGCTCTACATAAGCCACAAACCGGTTCGGCCGGCTGATGAAAACGGCAGGCTCCATATTTTCATAATGCATGGTTCTGTCAATACCTTTGCTATTGTAATTGATATTCTTTAACATTTGATTGGGCTTTTCTTAACATTTTGTAAAATCGCCCACACAAAAGCGGTATCCAGCTCCATCCTGTACTCTCCCGACAGAAGGCGCTGTTATCTGTATTTTCTTAAATCGCCCCTTATGATAACCGTCAGAATAAGCTGATAAAGCAGGACCGCAATCCCACCGGCTACAATCATCCATGCAGGAGCAGAGACCAGCGCCAGAATAATTATCACTCCCCAGCCAATCACCACACTCCAGCTCATCACAGGCCCCAGCTTTCCAAAGCGTTCCTGGTAAACCTGCTTCACCTGACTGTTCCGTTCCTTTCCCCTGCGGAATCCCTGTTCCGTCACCGATTCATAAATACCCCTGCAGATCAGATATGCAAAAAGAATCAGCCATGCCAGAGAAACCATGTCGCCCCGCAGCAAATCCATCAAAGAACCTGCCAGTCCCGCGCCTCCCAGCAGAAGCGCAGCGAGAAATGTTTTCCAGTCATACATCTTCAAACTCCCCACCTCCCGGGCCAATACAGTAAAAACAACACCTCCGGATACCCTTGCTGTTACAGCCTTGCTTTTTATCATTATACCAGACTTCCAGATGCCTCTCAACAGCGAAAAATATCCCTTGCGTTATTTTCCATATTATAGTAATCTGTTTTTGTACTGATCAGTACAGACTTCCCGGCAGTCCGCCGGAGCATTTTCCCCATTTTTTATCACAGAAGGAAAGGATTCTGTCTATGGAACAATTCGATTTTAATGGTTCTGTAAAGGCTGTGACGTGGAACCCCCCGCCGCAGACAAAAGAGGAAACGCTGGAACGGCTGCGTCAGTCCCCGGTTCTCTACAACGGATACAGGAAATTAAACGAACGCTGGAAAGAGCTCTTTCTGGATTTCTGCCAGGGAAAGAAATCTCTGCCGCTCACCTATGACCCGTTTTTTAAATACCTCTTTGATCCGGAGATTCATGGGAAACGGCTTTCCCGCTTTGTCTCCAGTCTTCTGGGCTTCGAGGTAAAGATCCTCCAGGCTCTCCCCAGTGAAGACAGGCTGATAGACGGAGAAAGCTATCTGATTATGGATCTGCTGGCCAGACTTACCGATGGTTCTCTGGTCAATATCGAGGTGCAGAAACAGGGATATGCCTTTCCGGCAGAACGTATTTCCTGTTACTCTGCCGATCTTCTCATGCGCCAGTACATGAGAGTGAGAGGAAACGCAGAAAGAAAAAGCTTCTCCTACAAAGACATAAAGAAAGTCTATGTCATTGTTCTGTTTGAAAAAAGCACCTCTTTGTTTCATCAATTTCCGGGAATCTATCTGCACCACGGAAAAACTGTTTTCGATTCCGGGCTTAACATGGAACTTCTGCAGGAATATTATCTGGTTGCCCTTGACGTTTTTCAAAAAATTCCGTATCCTGAAGGTGAAAAGAGTGAACAAAGAGCATGGCTCTCTTTGCTGACCACGGAAAATCTGGAGGATGCCGAAAGGCTGATTGAAGACTATCCCTGGCTCAAAGAAATTTATCAGGAAATCGCCATGCTGCGCCGGAAACCGGAGGAGGTGCTCGGAATGTGGTCGGAAGCTTTGCGTATGCTGGACGAGAATACCTTGAAGTATTATGTGGAAGAGCTGGAAGAAAAACTGCAGCAGGTAACGAAAGAAAAGGACGAAGAGCTGCGGAAAACTCTGCGGGAGAATCGGGAAAAGGATGCAGAAATCGCAGCGTTAAAGAAGCAGCTCGAGGAATTAAGTAGAAAATAACTCTATATTATAAACACAGAAAATACCCTCAGTTGACAAGGACACACACGCCTCCAGCGGCCTAATTACGGCATTTT
>ERZ1643249.1185-NODE-1185-length-26585-cov-61.531888_pt1 | contig 26585 bp, 23 predicted proteins | sample MGYA00579263_ERZ1643249 | MGnify/ENA primary metagenome ERZ1643249 (study PRJEB29033, sample SAMEA4952264) | chicken gut metagenome | biome: Broiler Chicken; feature: Gastrointestinal Tract; material: Caecum | place: Ireland | collected 2018 | study: Broiler...
GCGCGCTTGGTTAGGGACCAAGAGGTCGTGGGTTCAAGTCCCGTCACCTCAACCACACAAAAAGGAGTTGACTTGCGTCAGCTCCTTTTTGTGTTATTCCGAACCATGACGGGACTTGAGGGTGGAGGCGTTTGCGGGAGCAAACGGTTTGCGCGCGAATCGTATGATAACAAGATAGCAAGGCGCAAACTGAACAGCCCGGTGGGCTGATGGCAGGGCTCCCGCAAAGATTTTGCGCAGCAAAAGATTTGCGGGAAAAGGAGGAGCAGGCGGTGAAAGTGTGGCGTTTGCCAAAGGCGGACGCCCGCGAAACTCGCCTTGCTCCGACGCGGGCGCGCCGCCAAAGGCGCAAGTCCCGTCACCTCAACCAAAAATCGGAGATCTGCTTTTGCGGGTCTCCGATTTTTTGTTGCAGCGACTGAGTTTGAACGGGCGGACTCTTGGTCCAAAGCCAAGCGCGCTCTCGCGGAAAGGGTTCCCGCGCAGATGCGAAAGCAGATGCGTGGGAAAAGGGTGAGCAGGCGCTTTTTTTGTCAAAGCCCCGGTGGGGCTTTGACCGCCTGCGAACTTGGAAATGGCACATGGAACGTGCCATTCCTTGACCGAGCGCGGACACTACCGCGCGAGACGAGCAAGCCGCCCGGTCAAGCCGCGAGGAACGCAGCGGCGGGCTTTGCGGCTTTGTTCCGACGCAGGGACCAAGAGGTCGTGGATCCCTCCGTCACCTCAATCATCTTTATTGCACGAAAAAGTGACAGCTATTCCGTCGTTTTGGAAAACTTATGTAAGAATATAAGGAAGCATTCACAATTAAGAATGCAAATATCAGATAAAGGTGGTATAATGAATGGGAGGTGGCGTTCCGAGCGGCGGCGTGACGATCGTAAAAATATCTGGACAAAGAAGCTTAAAGCCTATTGCCTGATTACGAAAATTATCCGAAGGAGAATTAACGGATGAAAGAAAAAATAAAATCTGAAATGCGTTCTTGTGAAATATGCGGATATCCTGTTGTACATTATGAGTATGGATTTTATCAGGATTGCCCGAAATGCGGGTGGAGGCGCGACAGCGATAATATAGAGTTGGAGCAGCAATGGGGGATCAGTTACCCGATGCTCGTATCGCTTTCGCGCGCGAGAGAACAATACAAACAAGGTCTGCCGTTTAAGGCTGATTTTGATGAGTTTATCAGGGGATTATTATTTTATAGCGAAATGCTATTTGACTATCAGGGAGAAACATATGAGGCGTATTTGTATCGGAATAAAAATGTTGAACCCTATAAATTTGTCTTTTGTTGTGCGGATTTTCTGCAGGAATATTTTTCGGAAAAAGATTTTCGCGAAAAGGCAAATATCAATGGAAACCTGTTGAAAGATATCTGGTTGGGGGAAGATGCTCGGTTATGATCGGATGTCAGAGGCGATCAAACCGCAGAGGCAGTTTGAGTCTGCCGGGGGCAGCTACACAAAAAGGAGCCGACTTGTGCCGGCTCCTTTTTGTACGTTCTTGCCATATTTTGCGCGGCGCGGCAGGGTTATGCCCTGCCGCGCCGCGCCCGTTTCCCCCATCAAAAAGCTCAACGGCGGTTCTTCGGGGAAAGACGGAGCCTCTCGCGCATGAAGAGGATGAGCGCGGGAAGGAAGATGCACAGCGACACCAAAAAGTTGGGATAGAAGGAATAGCTTTCCGTCCACACGCCGTCCCCCATCCAATCGCGGTGGATGCGCGTTTCGAACAGGCAGGGAAACACAAAATTCAACTCATGATCGCTCCCCGGCGTATAGTTGAAGAGAAAATCGGGCAGCAGCAGGATGGTAGAAGCGATCCATGAAGCCAGCATGACGCCCAAAATGAGAAAATCGTACCAGCGGTAGCTGCCGCGTTTGAGGATGACATACAAGGCGATGATGACAACGATGCCCGCGATGCAGACGGGCATCGAAGCGCGGTAAATATCGAGCCGCGCCACCAGAAGGGAGGCAAGCATCTCGAGCACGGAGAGGCATAAGGCAAGGATGCCCATGCCCAGCGCAAAGGCAAATTTGTTGCGGCGGGGAATGCGGCTCTTTGCGATCTCTTCGATGTTTTCCACCGCCGCGCAGAAGGCTTCGTCCTCATAGGCGCCGTCTGCAAGGCGCATCTCGTACTCGTCGCGGCAGGCAAGGATGAGCTCGCGCTCCAGCTTTCTGTCGCTCACGCCATACCCTTTCATCGTCTCACGGACGTACTGCGCGATCTTATCGTTCATTGTGATCTCCCTCCTTGAATGAGATTTTTGAGTGTTTCCAGCGAGCCAAGATAGGCTTCGCGGTTCTGAAGGTAGTACTCTTTGCCCTTTTCGGTGAGAGAATAGTACCTTCGGTCCATGCCCGTGCGGCTCTCCCCCGAATAGGACTTGATCTTCCCCTCTTCGAGGAGCCGCTTCATCACCATAAGAAGGGAGGGATTCGTGATCCTGATCTCCCCTCCGCCGCATTCGGTGATGCGCTTGACGAGGCTGTAGAGATAGTCGTCCCGCTCGAAAAGAAGCGCGCAGACGACGATCTCCGTATAGCCCTTGATGAATTCGCTCGACTGCACCATCGCCACCTCCTTATATCGTTCTCCTAATACTTCGTCAAACTACTGTTTAGTTTAACTACATATATACTATACCACACGTTCCCCCCTTTGTCAAGGGGTCCGGGAAAAATTTTTGCCGTTTTTTTCTCAATATGCTCCCTCTTGACAGGAGCAAAGCGCGGGTGTAAAATGGAAGAAAAATAACAGGAGAACGCTATGAGCAGCTTCAAAGACTTACGCATCGTCGACAACTTCTATCAGACTTCCTCCTTCTTCCCCATGCCCACCGTGCTCGTCGGCACGATCGCAGAGAACGGCAAGACCAACCTCTCCCCGACGACAGGAAGTACTTCCGCGAGGCGGTGCGCCTCGGCTTCCCCGGGGACACGACGGACGAGAAGATGAAGGACTGCCTCTTCACCTTAGAAGAGGGCATCGCGGGCGGCGAGCGGCTCAAAGTCGTTGCCGAGGCATTCCAGGTCTTCGAATGCACCTGGAACGATACGCTCGAAGACGCCTATCTCGACAAGCCCGGCTGCCTCGAAGGATATGAACCGCCCTACCGCAACTTCAACGGCATCACGAGCAAGTTCGGCGCGCACTTTATCCTCAATATCGATAAGATCCTGATCAAGCCCCGCTATTACGACACCATCGTCAACGGCGTCAAGGCGAGCGGCTTCCCGCCCGTGCCCGTCGATTACGGCTACCGCGACAGCACCAACTTCTGGTGCTCGCGCTTCAGGAAGCCCTTCCCCGAGAAGATCCAGGCGAAGGAGGGAGACCCCAAGTCGGTGCGCTATGCCGCCGACCGCATCGACCCCGACGTCAAGTTCACGGACGAGGCATGCGCCAAGCTCACCAAGATCCCGCGCGTCTTCTTGAAAGCTGCCCTGCAGCAGATGGTGGATATCGCAAAGGAAGAGGGCATCACCCTCATCGACGAAGCGGCGCTCACCGTCATCAACGACAAGCGCCGCAAGGAAAAGAAATAACATTTGGGTTATATGAGGGGCGCCGCGGCTTTGCCGCGGCGCCCCCACAAAAAAGCCCACGCATGCCCCTTCGGAGCCGCGTTTGCGCCCCTCCCGACAAGGTCACAAATGGTGCCCTTTCGCCAAAAAAACCACGAAATATGGGAAAAATCACCTGATTTTCGTTGCTTTTTTGTGCAGATCGTGCTATAATGACCATGTAGTGTGGCGGAGAAGTATGTTTTCGCCGCAACCAAGGATTGTTATCCCCTTATTTTCTCCTTTGTAAAGACCGCCCCGGAGCCATCCGGGGCGGTCATGTTATTTTTCGCGCCATACCGTCACACTGTGACGGCGCGGTTATTTAACGATCGGGATCGGACTTCGGCGGCGCGATCCCTTCCGGCGCCCCTTCCGCCCCCTCAAGGGCTTCCGCAAGATCCCCCTTCCCCTCTTCCTCTTTGGGAAGATAGACGCTCTCACGGCTGAACCCGCGCCCGCGCACTTCGGAGACGACGCTCACGGTGAGGAAGGCGTCGGGGTCGATCTGCTGCACCTTGTTCTTGAGCCGCACCAGCTCGCGCGGGGAGACGACGGTGAGGAGCATATAGCACTTCTCGCGCAGATACCCCGTCTTGCCGTAGAGCATGGTGACGCCGCGGTCGAGGTCGTTCAAGATCATCTCCCTGATCTCGGGATAGCGGTGGCTGACGATCTTGACCTGCATCTTGCGCTGCCCCAAGGGCGTGACGACTTCGATGACGACGGAAGAGAGCACGCAGATGACGATGCCGTAAAGGATCGTCTGCATCGTGGCGTCCGCAAAGAGCTGCAGAAGGACGACGGCGAAATCGAGCACCCACAGCGAGATGGAGACGGGGATGCCGAAGAAGTGCTGCAAAAGGAGGGGCGGGATGTCCGTGCCGCCCGTGCTCGCCCCCACGCGGACGACGAGCCCGATGCCCGCGCCGAAGAGAAGGGAGCCGTAGAAGACGTCGAGGAAGAGGTCTCCGCCCGAGAGCGTCGTGCCGTGCGCCGCGACGTAAGCCGCATTCACGGCGTCGAAGAGAGACAAAAAGGCGGGATAGAGGAAGGTCCCCGCGAGCGTCGCCCAGAAGAAGCTCTTCCCGAGCAAAACGGTGCCTAAGAGAAAGAGCGCGATGTTCGCCGCATACACGGTGACGACGCGCGCGTATTCGAAATCCCAGATCTGTTCGACGAAGATGCCGACGCCCGTCGTACCGCCCACGACGAGCCCGCCCGTCACGATAAAAAAGGAGCTCGCCGCCGCCGTGACGGCGTTCCCGAAGATGATGAGAAGCCAGCGCAGGACGGTCTGTCTGACTTCGTAGCGCGACGGTTTGCGGAAGATGGTCTTCATGCTCTTCATGGTCTTATCCCCCATAGTTTATGCGAATATACACATTATAGCAGTTTTTTCCTCCGAAAGCAAGTGCTTTTGGCGCACGCGCAGGCAGCGCGGGCATACAATGAGACAGGGACCAACTCCCGAAAACATATCAACGAGGTTTCCTATGTGCAATTCCTGCCATTCATACCGGGCTTCGGGGAGATGCTCTTCTTCCTTCATGCGGGCGCTTTCCAACCTGTTTGCCGTGCGCGGCGAGACGACGGATGACTGCACCTGCAATTGCAGCGATACCTGCAGCTGCGGCTGCAGCAACTGCTGCGAGAGCTGCACCCCCTGCACCTGCGAGCCGTGTGCCTGCGAATGCCCTCCCACGACCTGCACGCCCTGCACCTGCGCCCCGTGTAATTGCAGCGATACCTGCAATTGCTGCTCAGGCTCGACGGGCGGTACGGACAGCTATTATGCCCGCCAGTACGCCATCGGGCGCACCTATGTGAGCGGCTGCAACAGCTGTTATATGGGCTTCTGAGAGGCTTACAAGGCGCTTTTCGGGCGCTCTGTGCCCGGCCTTACCAAAAACAAGGCGTGCCATATGCGAAGCGGCGGCGCCCCATTCGGGGCGCCGCCGCCATACTATGCTTTTTCCTTATTTTCTGACGAGCGTCAGCGTGACCTTATCGCCGTTGATGTCCACTTCCTTCGTAAAGCCTTCGGGGCAGCCCTCGCACACGTTCTCGGCGAGGACGTCCTTGGCAAAGGCAGCCGAGCAAAGCGCCTCTTTTGCGCGCCCTTCCGCCTCGTAGAAGACGCAGATGCGGTCGGTGACCTCGAAGCCCGCCTCTTTGCGCATGGTCTGGATCTTGGAGACGAGTTCGCGCTCGCAGCCTTCCATCAGAAGTTCGGGGGTGAGCTCGGTCTTGAGCGCCACCGTGATGCCGTGGTCGTTTGCGCAGACGTAGCCCTCGCGCGAGCCCGTGAAGATCTGCAAATCTTCCTCCAAAAGGTCGATGCCGCCCTCCATGTGATAGACGCCGCCCTCTTTCACCGCATGCACGACTTCGCAGGCGTTGCAGGAAGCGAGGAATGCGTTGATCTCTTTGAGACGCTTGCCGTACTTGGGGCCGAGCGTCTTGAGCTGGGGCTTCAGCGTGTAGCAGACGAGCGACTCCGCATCGCCGCAGGAAGAGAACTTCTTGACGTTGAGCTCATCGAGGAGCACCGCCTCGAGCTCGCCTGCGATCTTCAAAGGACGGTCGCTCGCTACCACCATCTCCGAAAGGGGCTGACGGTTCTTGAGGTTGCCCGCATTGCGCGCCGCACGGCCGAGGGCGACGACTTCGAGAACGTCCTCCATGCCGCGTTCGAGTTCGGGGTCGATGCGCGCCTCGTCGCAGACGGGGAAATCGCACAGATGCACCGATTCGGGCGCTTCGGGATAGAACGCAGGCACGAGGTTTTGATACATCATCTCCGCCATGAAGGGCGTATAGGGCGCGAGGAGCTTGGCAAGCGTTGTAAGGACGGTGTAGAGCGTCGTATATGCCGCCGCCTTGTCCTCCGTCATGTCGCTGCCCCAATAGCGGTCGCGGCCGCGGCGGACGTACCAATTGCTGAGCACGTCGCAAAAATCCTGGATCTCGCGCGCGCTGTCCGTGATGTTGTACTCCGCGAGCATCCGATCGACGTCGCGCACCACCGTGTTAAGGCGGGAGAGCACCCACTTGTCCATGAGCGAGAGCTTGCACTCTTCGAGCCTGAATTTGGAAGGATCGTACCCGTCGATCTCGGCATAGAGCGCGAAGAAAGCGTAGGTGTTCCAGAGCGTGCCCTGGAACTTACGCTGCACTTCGCTGACGGCTTCCGCCCCGAAGCGGGAAGGGATCCACGGCGCGGAGTTGGTGTAGAAGTACCATCTGACAGCGTCGGCGCCCTGCTTATCGAGAACGCTCCACGGGTCGACAACGTTGCCCTTGTGCTTGCTCATCTTGACGCCGTTCTGATCGTTGACGTGACCCAAAACGATGCAGTTCCTGAAGGGCGCGCGGCCGAAGAGGATGGTCGAGATGGCGAGCAGCGTATAGAACCAGCCGCGCGTCTGATCGACCGCCTCCGAAATGAAATCTGCGGGGAAGGTCTCTTCGAAGAGATCTTTGTTCTCGAAGGGATAGTGGTACTGCGCGAAGGGCATGGAACCAGAATCGAACCAGCAGTCGATGACCTCGGGCGTGCGCTTCATCTTGCCGCCGCACTTGGGGCAGGTGCAGACGAGGTCGTCTAAGTAAGGCCTGTGCAGCTCAATGCCTTCGGGCGCGCCGCACTTTTCTTCAAGCTCCTTCCTCGAGCCGATGACTTGCTTTGCGCCGCAGTCGGGGCATACCCACACGGGGAGCGGCGTACCCCAATAGCGGTCGCGCGAGAGCCCCCAGTCGATGACGTTTTCGAGGAAGTTGCCCATGCGGCCTTCCTTGATGGTCTCGGGCATCCAATTGACGGAGCGGTTGGCGGCGATGAGCTCGTCCTTCACCTTGGTGACCTCGATGAACCAGCTCGAACGCGCATAGTACATGAGGGGGGTATCGCACCGCCAGCAGTGAGGATAGTCGTGCTCGAAGGGCAGCGCCTTGAAGAGCTTGCCGCTCTCTTTGAGTATCTTCAAAATGACGGGGTCTGCCTTCTTGATGAAAAGGCCATTTAGTTCGGGGCAGCGCTCGTCGAACTTGCCCTGTTCGTTGACGAGGGAGACGACGGGAAGCGAATAAATTTTGCCGACGTTGTAGTCGTCCTGCCCGAACGCGGGCGCGATGTGGACGACGCCCGTGCCGTCCGTCAGCGTGACGTAGGTATCGCAGACGACTTCATACACGCGCTTCCACTCGTTCTTCATGGCTTCGAGCGTGGGCTTTGCATAATCGAAGAGCGGCTCGTACTTGGTGCCTTCGTACTCTTTGCCGGGCTTCTTTTCAACGACTTCGTACTCCTCGAAGAAGGAGGGAACGAGCGCTTCCGCTAAGATATAGTGCGTGCCGCCCGAAACGATCTCCACATACGTCTCGTTCGGGTTCATGCAGAGCGCGACGTTGGAAGGGAGCGTCCAGGGCGTCGTCGTCCAGGCAAGGATATAGGTGTTCTCCCGCCCCGCAACTGCAAAGCGCGCCACGCAGGAGGTCTCCTTGACCGTCTTATAGCCCTGCGCGACTTCGTGCGAGGAGAGCGCCGTGCCGCAGCGGGGGCAGTAAGGGACGATCTTGTGGCCCTTGTATAAAAGCCCCTTCTTGTCGATCTCCTTGAGCGCCCACCAGACGGATTCGATATAATCGTCGTGATAGGTGACATAGGGGTTGTCCATGTCGCACCAATAGCCGACGCGGTCGCTCATCTTGCGCCATTCGTCGGTGTACTTCCACACCGAGCGCTTGCACTGTTCGTTGAAGGGCTTGATGCCGTACGTTTCGATCTCCTTCTTGCCGTCGAGCCCCAAAGATTTCTCCACTTCCAGCTCCACGGGCAGACCGTGCGTATCCCAGCCCGCCTTGCGCAGGACGTGCTTGCCCTTCATCGTCTGATAGCGCGGGATGATGTCCTTCATGACGCGCGTCAGGATATGCCCGATGTGCGGCTTGCCGTTGGCGGTCGGGGGGCCGTCGAAGAAGGAGAACTCCTCCCCTCCCTCGTTCTTTTCTACCGATTTTTCGAAGATATGGTTCTGCTTCCAGAACTCGACGATCTCCTGCTCGCGCCCGACGAAATCGAGCGATGTGTCTACCTTGCGATACATGGTCTCCTCCTGTATGAGATTGCTTGAAAAACAAAAACCTCCGCGTTTCGGAATACGCGAAGGCATTTTTACCACCAAAACAAACGATCATTTGCCGCATGGGATAACGGGCTGCGACCCCGTGCGGAGTTACTTATTTTTCTCCCCGCAGGCACGAGAGGTGATACCCCAAAGCCTTCCTTTTCTCCCCTCTCAGCAAAACGGGGAGTTCTCTGTGCAAGGAAATGCCCTCGGACGCGTCCTCTCTTGACGCCGTATTTTTTCTCTATTATATCCTCTTCCGTGCAAAAAAGCAAGCGTTTTTCGGGAAATTCGGGGCAGCGCGGGGAATTTGGGGCGAGCGCGAGCAATTCGCGGAAGATGCGCTCTCTTAGCCGAAGAGCCCCTTGCGTTCGCGGATGCATTTGACGGCAAAGCCCGCCTCGGTGACGCAGGCAGAGAGCGCCTCATCGGGAAGCTCCGTTTCCACAAAGATGACGCCCTTTTTGAAGTTTGCCTTGGCACCTGAGACGCCGTCCAAAAGACGCAGCTTCTTTTCCGCGCGTTCGGCGCAGCGTTCGCAGCACATTCCTTCCACTTCGATGACCCGTTTCATGCCCTCATTCTACACCTTCTGCCAGAATTTGTCAACGTTCCGAGGGAGATCCGCACAAAAAAACCGCGCGGCAAACGCACGGCTTATTTTGTTTATTCGCGGATGAGCCGCCTGATGTACTTTCGTTCCTTCTTCGTAACTTTGCCGTCGACGGCGCAGAGGAGAAGGGATAAGAGCACGAGCTCGTCTTTGAGCTCTTCCGAAAGCACCCCGAACCAATCGCAGAGGGCGTCTGCAAAGTCGATGACCGCCTTCCCCTCCTTTTGGGAAGTTTCGATGACCGCCTTAACTTCCTCGAAGCCGAAGCCCTCGCCGAACGCATCGCGAAGATGAGGCAGGAGCAGCATGTATTCCGCCGCGTCAAGGGTGCCGTCCGCATAGACGGAGGCGATGATGAAGGCGGCAAAGATGGTCTCGGCGCGCTCGCGGCTCCCCGCCGCCTCTTCAAGAGCGGGCAGAACGATGCGCGCCTTCTCGCGCAGCACATCGCGGTAAATGTCTGCGGGGATGTCTTCCGCCGCCTTGCACAGTGCATCAAAGTTGGTCATAATATTCTCCTTTTGTTTTCTTGCCTCTATCATACCACGCCATTGTAAAGAGCTAACGCAATTCGCATGAAAGCTTTGTGAAAGCCTTACCAATTGTTTTTCATCTTTGCATTCCCTGCGCGCGGTCGGCCGCTGCCCGCAGCCGTTCTCGACGCGCCGCCCGAGCACGCCGCACCAAGACAAGCAAAAGGGACGGAAAGCTCGCGCTCCCGCCCCCTTTTTCATCTTTTGAGAAGCCTGCGAAGGTATGCCTCGTATTCTTCTTCCGTCAGTTTGCGCATTGGTTTTTTCTTTGCCATAAGCCGCCTCGCAAAGCAAGTATGGGCGAAGCTCTTCCCTTTTATGCGCCTTTTTTTCGCGCCGTTATTCGGTGCGGAGGGCGACGACGGGATCTTTCTTGGCGGCGGACTGCGCGGGGATGAGCCCCGAGATGAGCGTTAAAACGACGCTGACGCACACCATGACGATCGCCGAGGTGACGGGGAGAGAGGCGATGCCCGCTATGCCCGTGAGATTCTGCAGAATGAGGCTGATGACGGCGCTCAATGCGTAGGCGATGCCGATGCCGATGAGGCCCGCCGCAAGCCCGATGATGAAGGTCTCTGCATTGAAGAGGTTCCTCACATCCTGCTTCCTTGCGCCGAGGGCGCGCAGCACGCCGATCTCCTTGACGCGCTCCACGACGGAGACGTAGGTGATGATGCCGATCATGACCGACGAGACGACGAGCGAGATCGCCGTGAACGCGACGAGCACATAGGTGATGATGTCCAAAATCTGCTGCATCATTCTCATGAGCGTTCCGACGGTATCCGAATAGGTGATCTGCATGGACTGATCGTCCTCGTACATGATGTTCCATTCGTCGAGATAGTCGAGCATATGCTCTTTGCCGTCAAAATCGTTGGCATAGAGCGAAATGGAAGTCACCGAATGATCGCCGCCCAACAGGCGGATGATCCTCTCGGGCGCAAAGGAGGCGTTGAACTCGGAAAGCATGGAAACGACGTCGCTAAGATCGCCGCTTGCACTATCCCCCAGAATATAGGAAAGTTCCGTCTCGATATCGAAGTAATCGTCGAGATTTTCCGCAGGAGAGAGATAGATCTTGACCGGCTCGCCATCCTCCGACTCGACCGGCAGCGTGATGGTCGAATCATTCTTCAGCCATTGCAGGAAGGTATCGTCCGAAATGGTGTTTTCGATATAAGTATTGATGACCGCCTCGGTGAGGTTAAGACCGCTCGTGAGACACCCGTAATTGAGCCCTTCTTTGAGGCGCAAAATACCCGAGACCGTGAGGTTGATACCCTCCCCTTCTTGTGCCGTAAGCTCATCTTCCGCGCGTTCACCCTGATAGGTAAAAGCATGATCCTTGTTGGGCGAGAACAGCGTCGGCTTCACATAATCGGGATCTTCCTCATAGACGGCGCTGTTATAAAAGAGCGTATACTGCTTACCGAGGATCTCGTTAAAATCCACGACCGACTCGTCAGGGATCGTCCCGTCGTTCGATCCGTTCTCACCCTGAAGGAAAAGCGCCGCAAATTTCTCCTCGTTCAAGAACCCAAGCTGCGCAAGCGTCAGATCGCTCACCTCGTTGTTTTCGCCGACAACGAGCACCACTTCATTCTCGCTCTCGGGGAAAGAGCCCGCCACGACGTCGTACTGTGACCTCACATACTGACCATACGTCTCAGAAGAAAGATCGCTCGTTCCGGGCATGGCATTGACGATGTCACCGAAGAAATCGGCAAATCCGACAAGGTCTTTATATTCGGGTACGACACGATAAACGACGCTGATGTAATACTCCTTCAAGTTGGACAGCGAACGCGACGAAGTCTGCATTTCAAGCTGATCGGCAGTCGGATCTTTTGCCGTATCAACGTGCGTGAAGAGGTTGTCGCTGATGGAGACCCCATAGCCGTATTGGATCTCCGAATACCAGTCCTTGTCCATTCTCGAGAGGTAGTCGAGGTATTCGTCGGAAATGTTATTGGTGAGTGTCATGCCCTCGGCAAGACTGGTCAGGAAGGAATCGACATACACTTTATCACCGAGCTGTTCCAGATCGGGCATATCCTCGACGGAGGTGAAGGAGGTCATCACCGAGGCGAGGTCGAAGGAACTCTCCGAGACGGTGATCGGATAGTAGGAGAGCATATCCTCTTCCGTCTTGCGGATGTAGTTGTTGAAGCCGTTGGAAAGCGCTAAGACGAGGCAGACGCTGATGATGCCGATGCTGCCCGCGACGGACGTTAAGATGGTGCGCCCCTTCTTGGTGAGCAGGTTGCGGAAGGAGAGCGCCAAAGAGGTGAAAAAGCTCATCTTGGCGCGCGCCTTGCCCTGCGTCTTTGGCGGCTGCTCTTCGTCGCCCTCGTAAGGGTCGGAGTCGGACTCGACGAGCCCGTCTTTGAGGCGCACGATGCGCGAGGCGTAGCTTTCCGCGAGCTCGGGGTTGTGCGTGACCATGATGACGAGGCGCTCCCCCGCGATCTCTTTGATGAGGTCCATGATCTGCACGCTGGTGTTGGAATCGAGCGCGCCCGTGGGTTCGTCGGCAAGCAGGATGTCGGGGTCGTTGACGAGCGCACGCGCGATGGCGACGCGCTGCATCTGCCCGCCCGAGAGCTGGTTGGGCTTTTTATCGAGCTCTTCCCCGAGCCCCACCCGCTTCAGCGCCTCGGCGGCGCGCTTTTTGCGCTCCTCGCGCGAGACGCCCGAGATGGTGAGCGCGAGCTCCACGTTGCCGAGCACCGTCTGATGAGGGATGAGGTTGTAGCTCTGGAAGACAAAGCCGATGCGGTGATTGCGGTAGACGTCCCAATCGCGGTCTTTGAAGTGCCTCGTGGACTTGCCCTGGATGATGAGGTCGCCCGAGGTGTACTGATCGAGCCCGCCGATGATGTTGAGGAGGGTGGTTTTTCCGCAGCCCGACGCGCCCAGAATGCACACGAACTCGTTGGGGCGGAAGTTGAGGCTCACCCCTTTGAGCGCGTGCACGGCGCCCGACGCCACTTTGTAGTCCTTTTTGATGTCAACAAGCTTTAACATAGAATAAAAAACTCCGAACGGCGCAGCGTACCGCCGCGCCGTATTTCACATTGTTTTTCTTCCGCCCCTATTTTCCCTATCCCTTATTGTGCCGCCTTGGAAGGATCGGCAAGCCGATAGCAAAGCTCGGAAAATTCCCTGCTTTCGTCGAGGAGCTTATCGAGCCGCTCTTTGCCGAATTCCGCGAGCACGCGATCTGCAAACTCGTTGGCCTGCCGCGCCTGCTGAAGAAACGTTTCCTTCGCTTCGTCGGTGAGGCGGATATAGGCGATCTTGCGGTCGTATTCCGAGCCCACCCGCTTGACGATGCCGTTCTTTTCGAGCTTCGCGACGATCTGCGAGACGGCGGAACGCGTGATGCCGATGCGGCGTGCAAGCTCGGAGGAGATGATGTCCCTCCCCTCGCACTGCTCGTTGGCGACTTCCCACAGGATGCGGAACTCCGTCCTCGAAAGCTTTGCCTTCCCCCAGAAAAAGTCGATGTCCCCGAGGTCCTTCACCAGATGGAAGAGCTTTAGCAAATACTCATTGATCTCGATCTTCATTTCCCTTCTCCTTCGCGTTGTTCCGCGCTGTACAATCTTATGTTCATTATAAGAACAAAAGGGGCGGTTGTCAACCCCCACGCAAAAAAAAGAGGTGAATTTCATCGATTTCTCATGAAGTGAAAACTATGTTAAAGAAAAAGCGCCCGCCCTCCAAGGGAACGGACGCTTCTTGCATGCAGTTATTTTTCGAGCGAGCGAAGATACTCGCTTGCGGAGTACGCCGCCACGAGCCCTTCGCCCGCCGCCTTGACGTACTGGTAGGGCCGCCCCGTCACGTCGCCCGCGGCAAAGAGGCCTTTTAAGTTGGTCGCCATGCGGCGGTCGACCACGACGGCGCCGTTTTCCGCTTTGAGCCCGCCCACGAGCGCCGAAGGAGGCGTCGAATTCTTCAGAAAGAACACGCCGTCCACGGCGTATCTCTTCTCGCCCGCAAGAAGCGCCTTTACGCGCAGATCGCCCTCGACGGCAGTCGGCACGCCCTCCGCGATCCCGATATTGGACGCATGAAAGGCAGGGTCTTTGTAGAGGCAGAAGGCATACACGCGTTCCGCAAAGCCCGCCAAATACTCCGCCTCCGCTTCAAACTCTTTGGAGGAGAGCACGCAGGCGATGGTCTTGCCGCGGTAGAGCGCCCCGTCGCACACGGCGCAGTAGCTGACGCCCCGCCCGACGAAGTCCGACTCCCCTTTGCAGGAACCCGCCGTCTCGACGCCCGTACAGAGGATGACGGCGCGGGCAGAGAGCGTTTCGCCGTTCTCGGTGAGCATAAATTCGCGATCGCCCGCATAGATGCCGTCGATGCGCGCCTCGGTAAAAACAAGCCCTTCTTTCTCCGCCTGCTCTGTAAGGCGGGCGGCGAACGTTTTGCCGTCCCCCACAAGCGCGGGGAAGTTGCGCACATACTCTGCAAGGAGCAGCTTGTCGCCGAAGGGCTTACGCCCCAGCCAGATATAGTCAATGTTGAGGTTTTTGAGGGCGAGCGCCGCGGTGTAGCCCGCGATGCCCCCGCCCACGACGGCGACGGGATACGCCCGTTTTTCCGCCGCGGAGAGCGTTTGAATCTTCATATGTTTATCCTTTGCAGCGGGCGGAAAATTATCGCATGCTGTGCGCGTTGAGGTCGCGGATGCGCTTAGAGTCAATGGAATAGATGAGGTTGACGAGCTCGTCGTCGCCGAAGGAGCTGTTGCGCCCCTCCTCATACTCGGCGTCCACGCGCTCCTTCATCGCCACGACGAGCGGATCGTTCTTCGTCACCTTGTACTCGTCGGGCAGGCTGTAATAGTCGTTGATCCAGAAGGCGATGCCCGCAAGGCCGCTCGTCTTGTTGACGGAGACGCGCGCGGGACGGTTGAGGATCTTCGCCGTATCGAAGATGTTGTAGATCTCCTCGTCCTTCAGAAGCCCGTCCGCATGGATGCCCGCACGGGTGGAATTGAAAGCGCGGCCGACAAAAGGCGTCTTGGGCGGCACGATATAGTTGATCTCGCGCTCGAAGTAGTCGGCGATCTCGGTGATGGCGGTGAAGTCCATGCCGTCCATCGTGCCGCGGAGCGCCGCGTACTCCATCGCCATCGCTTCGAGCGGGCAGTTGCCCGTGCGCTCGCCGATGCCGAGCAGCGAACAGTTGACCGCCGACGCGCCGTACAGCCATGCCGTGGAAGCGTTGGTGACCACCTTGTAAAAGTCGTTGTGCCCGTGCCATTCGAGGAGATCGTGCGGCACGTTCGCATAGTGATAGAGGCCGTAGACGATGCCCTGCACGCTCCTCGGCAGCGTGACGCCGGGGAAGGTGACGCCGAAGCCCATCGTATCGCACATCCTGATCTTGATGGGGATGCCGCTGTCCTCCATGAGGCGCATGAGCTCGGACGCGAACGGGATGACAAAGCCGTAGAAGTCTGCCCTCGTGATGTCTTCGAAGTGGCAGCGCGGGCGGATGCCGTAGGAAAGCGCGCTCTTGACGATGCCGAGATACTTATCGAGCGCCTGCTTGCGCGTCAAGTGCATCTTCTTGAAGATGTGATAGTCCGAGCAGCTAACAAGGATGCCCGTCTCCTTGACGTCCGCCTGCTTGACGAGCTCGAAGTCGCGCTCGTCGGCGCGGATCCACGTCGTGATCTCGGGGAATTTGAGCCCCGTATCCTGGCAGGCGCGGAGGGCTTCCTTATCCTTCTTGGAATAGAGGAAGAATTCCGACTGCCTTACGAGCCCCTTGGGGCCGCCGAGGCGTGCCATGAGCTTATAAAGATCGACGATCTGCTTGACCGTGAAGGGCGAGGTGGACTGCTGGCCGTCGCGGAAGGTGGTGTCCGTCATCCAGATCTCATCGGGCATATTCATGGGGACATGGCGGTGATTGAAAGCGATCTTGGGGATGGACTCGTAGTCGAAGAGCTCGCGATAAAGGTTGGGCTCCTTGACGTCCTGGAGCTGATAGCGGTAGACGGTATCCTCCAGAAGGTTAGATTTATCGTTGTAAATGATCATGCGGGTTCGCCTCCATGAAAAAGTTCGTTCTTTTTTATGATAGCAAGAAATGCAAGTTTTGTCAAGCAAAACGCAAGCGCACGGCACTTTTACGCGATTTTAAGCAAATTCATGCATAAATGTATATTTCCACGAGGAAAGGAGAGAAGCGCGAGGCCCCTCCCCTTTCCAAGATCTATGAAGATAACAGGATGGATGGATAAACTTATTTTTTCTCCTTTGCCTTTTTGGCGGCGGAGCAGGCGGTGCAGTGCGAGCAGTCCGAACAGCCGCAGTCGCAGCCGCCTTTGCCTAACTTTTTGCGCACGATGCGCCAGCCGAACACGCCTGCAACGAACGCCACCGCAAGGACGATGATGAGGATCTCGTACCAGGTCATGCCGTCTCCTTTGCACGGGCGCCGCGCCTGCCGCTCTTGCGAGTGCGAAGCCCGACAGGATGGTTCTTATTATACAACACAATAGCAAGAATAACAATCGCTGCGGCTGCCGCGAAGAGGAACACCGTCCACCACCAGGTGCCGATCAGATACACCGCCATCGAGACGACGTAGGAAGTCGCCAGCCAGAAGAGGAGCGTCCAACCGAATTTTCCCTTGGGGAGTTCTGCGCGCGCCGTTGCGGTCGCCGCGAAGCAGGGGATGGTCGTCATGTTGAAGGCGATGAAGGCGATGAGCCCGGGGATGCCGATGCCCGTTGCCTCGATCATGGCCTGCACATAGGAAACGCCCGATTCGTCCTCCGCGAGCGCCGCGCCCGCGATGCAGGCGGCAAGCGTTGCGAAGGTGGAGATGACGTTCTCCTTGGCGATGAGGCCTGTGACTGCCGCGACGGCGAACACCCAGCCCCATTCGCCCAGCTGCGCGCCGAAGCCGACGGGCGTCAAGATCGGCTGCACGAGACGGCCGAAGTTTGCAAGGATGCTCTCGTTGATGCGCTCGTCGGACAAAAATTCGAGCGTGGGCGAGAAGTGGGAGATGACCCAGATGATGATGGTCGAAGCAAGGATGATGGTGAACGCCTTCTTGACGAAGTGCTTAGTCTTATCCCACAGGTGGATCATGAGGGAAGAGAAGCGGGGCGCGTGGTAGGCGGGCAGCTCCATGATGAAGGGAGGCACGTCGCCGCGCATGGTCGTCGAGCGCATCAGAAGCACGCAGACGACCGCCGTGACGATGCCGAGAAGGTACATCCCGTAGGTGATGATATCGGCATTCCCCACGCCGAAGGAAGCGACGATCGCCCCCGCCACCGCGGTGAGGATGGGCAGCTTCGCCCCGCACGAGAAGAAGGGAATGACGCGGATGGTCGCCGTCCTCTCGTTGTCGTCGGCAAGCGTCCTCGTGTTGATGGTCGCGGGGATGGAGCAGCCGAAGCCCATGATCATGGGCATGAACGCTCTGCCCGAAAGCCCGAACTTGCGGAAGATGCGGTCGAGGATGAACGCGACACGCGCCATATAGCCCGAATCTTCGAGAATGGAGAAGAAGAGGAAGAGCACCAGGATCCAGGGGAGGAAGGAAAGCACCGCCGCGATGCCCTCTAAAATACCGTTCCCGAGGAAGCCCGCGACCCACTCAACGGGGATCTTCTCGATGCCCTGCCCGATGAGGCCGAAGAGCTCGCCCACGATGATGTCGTTCCAGAGGTTATTGAGGATACATCCGGGCGAAAACACGGTGCCGTCGTAGACGCAGGCAAGCACGCGCACCCAGAAGTTCTCCGTGTCCATGCCGAGGTCTTCGAGGGAAGGCATCCAGCCCTCGCCGAAGCCGTTCAGAAAGAGGAAGTTTTCCGAGAACGTCAGATGGAAGACGGCGAACAGGACGAGAAGGAAGATGGGAATGCCCCACACGCGGTGCGTGAGCACCTTATCGGCGCGGTCGGAGCGCGTCAGCTTCTCCTTCTTGTTCTTTTTGGTGACGACGGACGTGAAGTTCGCCGAAATGTACTTGTATCTCGCATCCGCCACGACGGCTTCGAGGTCGCTGCCGAACACGCCGTCCGAAAAGGTCGCCTTGAAGGCGTTCACCGTGGGGACGAGTTCAGGATGCGCCTTTGTTTCCAGCTCGTCGAGCTCGGAAAGTTTGACGGCGTGGAAGAGCGGAGAGACGACCTTCTGCCCTTCGAGGGCGATGGAAACATCCTTGACGAGGTGCGCGACGGGCGAATCTTCGAGCACCGTCGCTCCCTTTCTCGGGGTCTTGGACGCCTTGATCGCCCTGTCCATCAGCTCCTTGATGCCCGTCCCGCGCAGCGCCGAAACGGCGACGACGGGGATACCGATCTTGCGTTCGAGCGCGGCGGCATCGACCTTGTCGCCCGCCTTCTCCACCGCGTCCATCATGTTGAGGGCGATGACCATGGGAACGTCGATCTCCATGAGCTGCGTGGTGAGATAGAGATTGCGCTCCAAATTGGTCGCGTCGACGATGTTGATGACGCAGTCGGGGCGCTCATCCAATATGTAATTGCGCGAGATGACTTCCTCGGGCGTGTAGGGCGAGAGCGAGTAGATGCCCGGAAGGTCGACGATGAGCGCGGGTTCCGCACCCTTCTTGTAGGTGCCCTCCCGCTTTTCCACCGTGACGCCCGGCCAGTTGCCCACATATGCCGTGGAGCCCGTCAGAAGGTTGAAGAGCGTCGTCTTGCCGCAGTTGGGATTGCCCGCCAATGCAAACTTCTTCATTTTACCGCCTCCATCACAACGCACGCCGCCTCCGTCTTGCGAAGGGTGAGTTCATAGCCGCGGATGGTGACCTCGAGGGGGTCGCCGAGCGGCGCCTTCTTGCGCAGGAAGATCTCCGCCCCGGGCGTCACGCCCATGTCGAAGAGCCTTCTTCTCATCTTTCCCTCGCCCGAGACGGCTTTTACCGAGCCGCGCTCGCCGACGGAAAATTCACTCAACAGCTTATTCGTCATACTTTATTTTCATACCTCCGTATTGCTTTCAAGCGACAAAGATGTGCGACGCCAGCCCGAAATCGATGGCGAGCTTGACGTCCTTCACGATGCAGACGAGGCTTCCCCCGTTCGAGGAAAAGACAACGATCTCGCTCCCGATGACAAGCCCGAGGTCGGCAAGATGCTTTTTCGTCTTCTCGTCCGCCAATATTTTGACGATCTTCATGTTCTGCCCCAACGGGGCAAGTTTCAAAGGCATTGTTTCTCCCGCGAGCTCCCGCATGTTTGCTTTTTCCGAAGGCGGGAACTCCTTGATGTTGGTTCGCACATGCTAACCTTTCGGCCGAAAAAGAGCGCGGCTCCCCTTTGCGGGCAACGCCGCACACAGCCCGACGGCTTTCCCGATCGGTAAGTTCGCTATTGCTAACCAACTACGGTCGCATTATATCACACTCCCCTTCCGCTGTCAACGGTTTGACGGCGGTTTTCCAAAAAAAAGTTCGCCATTGCGAACTTAAATTTGAATGAACCGAGGAAGTCATCGGGAAAGCGCCTGCTCACTCCCAAAGAGGCGCCCATCGTGAGACGGCTCCTTCCGTCACGGCTACGCCGCGCCACCTCCCTCCCCGAGGGAGGCAAGGGGGTATCGCTCCCCTTCGACTTCTAAAAATAAAATGAGCCGGGAAAGGTATTCTTGCGCGATTTTTGCGGGAGCCCTTTCTTATGAATTTCTCCCGCGAGGAGGGTTGCCCTCCGCTGCGGGACTCAATTTGCCTCATACTTGAGGCTTATTGTCAGAGAGGGACAACAAGGTGCGTAGGCGAAACCGCTGCTTAAAATCGCGGCAGCTCTTCTCGCGCGGTAGAGCCCGCGCTCGGTCAGGAAATGCCCCGAGCAATGGGGCATTTCTAAGTTCGCAAGTGGTCAAAGCCCCACCGGGGCTTTGCCAAGAAAGCACTTGCTCACCCCTCGCCGCGAAGATTTCCCGAAGGGAAAGATTTGCGGCGAAACCTTTTCCCATATTATTTCCGCGAGCAAAACCACGCTTTTGCGCTGCGGGACTCAATTTGCCTCTTACCAGAGGCTTATTGTCAGAGAGGGACAACAAGGCGCGTGGGCGAAACCGCTGCTTAAAATCAACAAAGTTTACCCCTCGCCGCGAAGATTTCCCGAAGGGAAAGATTTGCGGCGAAACAAAAAGGAAACGGGATCCACCCCCGCAAAAAGCAGGATGCAGATCCCGTTCCGTAGAACTTTTTCGGGCCGGGCGCCCCCCAAAGCGCCTTGACCGTTTTTTAGAAGTTACTTGTTATCCTCGGGCGTGTGCCACTTCCAATTCTGGATCTCGGGCAGGTCTTCGCCGTATTCGGCGATGTAGTTCCTGTGCTCGACCAGCTTGTCGTTCATCATCTGAACGAGGAAGGAGCCCTTGTTCCCCAGCTGAGGCAGGCTCATCATCGCCTCGCGGACGAGGTGGAAACGGTCGATATGGTTCTGAACGCGCATATCGAAGCCCGTCGTGATGGTGCCTTCCTCCATGTAACCGAACACCTTGATGTTGCGGTTGTGGCGGGTATAGGTGAGCTCGTGGATGAGTTTCGGATAGCCGTGGTACACGAAGATGACGGGCTTATCCTTGGTGAAGATCGCGTCGAACGCGCTGTCGCGCAGGCCGTGAGGATGATTCTCGTGAGAATCGAGCTTCATCAGGTCGACGACGTTGACGAAACGGATCTTGAGATCGGGCATGTAGTCGCGCAGGATGGTCGTTGCCGCGAGCGCTTCCACGGTAGGCGTATCGCCGCAGCATGCCATGACGAGGTCGGGTTCTTCGCCCGCGTCGTTGGACGCCCAAGGCCAGACGCCGATGCCCTGCGTGCAGTGCTTGACTGCCTGGTCCATCGTCAGCCACTGATAGGTCGGGTGCTTCGAAGCCACGATGACGTTGATATAGCCCTTGCTCTTGACGCAGTGGTCGAAGCAGGAGAGGAGGCAGTTGGTATCCGGCGGCAGGTAGCAGCGGATGACGTCTGCCTTCTTGCAGGTGACGTGATCGAGGAAGCCGGGATCCTGGTGCGTGAAGCCGTTGTGGTCCTGCTGCCAGACGTTGGACGTCAGGATGAGGTTCAAGGACGAGATGTCCTGTCTCCAGGGCAGTTCGTTGGTGACTTTCAGCCACTTCGCGTGCTGCGAGACCATCGAGTCGACGATACGGATGAAGGACTCGTAGGAAGCGAAGAAGCCGTGACGGCCGGTGAGGATATAGCCTTCGAGCCAGCCTTCGCACATATGCTCGGAAAGGTAAGCATCCATGATGCGGCCTTCGGGAGCGACGTTGTCGTCTTCGACATAGACGCAGTCTTCGGGGCATGCCTTATCGTAGATCTTGGCTTCGAAAGGACGGGAAGAGACTTCGAACGCCGCATACATGCGGTTGGACATCGTCTCATCGGGACCGAACATACGGAAGTTGCGGCTGTCCGCATTGAGCTTTAAAACGTCGCGGATATAGTTGCCGAGCACGAGCATATCCTGTGCCTTGACGGTACCGGGCGCATCCATCTCGACGCCGTACTTGGTGAAGTCGGGAAGGCGCAAATCTTTCAGGAGCTTGCCGCCGTTGGTATGAGGATTTGCAGAGATCCTGTGATCGCCCGTAGGAGCGAGCGCTTTGAGCTCGGGCTTGAGCTTATAGTCCTCGGTGAAGAGCTCTTCGGGACGATAGGAAAGCAGCCATTCCTTGAGCAGATCGAGGTGCTCGGGCTTGTCCATCGTGATGGGCACCTGGTGCGCACGGTAGCTGCCTTCGATGTGCTTGCCGTCGACGACCTTGGGGCCCGTCCAGCCCTTGGGCGTGCGCAGAACGATCATGGGCCATACGGGGCGCTCGGTATTGCCCTCTTCGCGCGCCTTGCGCTGGATCTCCTTGATCTCTTTGATGCACTTGTCGAGCGTTTCCGCCATCTTCTTGTGCATTGCCATGGGCTCGTCGCCTTCGACAAAGTAAGGCTTCCAGCCGCAGCCGTGGAAGAAGCTCCTCACTTCATCCTTGGAGATACGGGCGAACACCGTAGGGTTGTTGATCTTGAAGCCGTTGAGGTGCATGATGGGCAGCACCGCGCCGTCCGTGACGGGGTTGAGGAACTTGTTGGAGTGCCAAGCCGTCGCAAGAGGGCCGGTCTCCGCCTCGCCGTCGCCGACGATGGTGGCTGCGATGAGGCCGGGGTTATCGAACACGGCGCCGAATGCGTGCGCGAGAGAATAACCGAGCTCACCGCCTTCGTTGATGGAGCCGGGCGTCTCGGGCGCGACGTGGGACGAAATGCCGCCCGGGAAGGAGAACTGCTTGCACAGTCTCGTCATGCCCTCTTCATCTTCGGAAACGTTGGGGTAAACTTCGCTGTAGGTGCCTTCCAGATAGGAATTGGCGACGAAGAAGTTACCGCCGTGGCCGGGGCCGGAAAGAAGGATGAGGTCGAGATCAAACTTCTTGATGACGCGGTTGAGGTGGACATAGATGAAGTTCTGCCCGGGAACGGTACCCCAGTGGCCGACGATCTTCTTCTTCACCTGATCGCGCGTCAAAGGTTCCCTGAGGAGGGGGTTCTTAAGCATGTAGAGCTGTGCCGCCGCGAGGTAGTTGGCCGCGCGCCAGTAAGCATCCATTTTCTTAAGATACTCATCCGTCAGGGGTTTCTTTTCGGGACAATCGTTGTTGCTCATGAAAAAACTCCTCCTGATATTGCATAAGTCGGGAAAATCCCCTATTTGCATTTATTATATACGAATTTAATGCCGTTGTCAATAGGCGCTTCAAAATACGCCGTCATTTTTTCCTGTTTTTTCCGACAACAAGCAAAAAGACGTCCTCTTTTCCCCGCTGCAGCCGCATTCTTGACATTTGTTGCGGCGTATGCTATCATCGGAGCTGAGGAGGGAGAACATGGAGATCCGCACAGAGCCCTTGCCGTGGAAGCACAAAAACCTGCTGCTCCTCGGCGACGAGGACGAAAAGATGATCGCGCGGTATCTTGACCGCGGCACGATGTACGTTCTCGACGAAGACGGCGTGAAGGCCGGGATCGTGCTGACGGAGGAGGTCTTCGTCCTTCCGGACGGAACGGACGGGGAACGGGTGGCCGAGATCAAGAACCTTGCCGTTCTGCCCGAGTTTCAGAGGCGCGGATTTGGGCGCGCGCTCATCGAGTTCGCATGCGAAAAATACCGCAGCCGCTGCGCGTGGATGTACGTCGGCACGGGAGAAAGCCCGCTCACCCTTCCTTTCTATCGGAAGTGCGGGTTTATCTTTTCCCACCGCATCGCCGATTTTTTTACGGAACATTACCCCCGCCCCATCGTAGAGGCAGGCGTCACGCTGAAGGATATGATCTATCTGAAACGGAAGTTATAGCAAAACACGCGGGGCGCCGCCGCGGCAGAAGCCGCGGCGGCGCCCCATTCTCCTTATTCTGAGCCAAACGTGCCGGACCGCACGTTTGGGTTTGGATACCCGTTTTCGCGGGCGATAACGCAATTTCGATGTACTCTGCCCGCCCCTCACGACTTTTTTGTGCCCGCACAAAAAAGTGTGAACTCTTTTATTCCCACTCAATGGTGCCCGTGGGCTTGGGGGTGAGGTCGAAGAGAACGCGGTTGACGCCCTTGACTTCCGCCGTGATGCGCGCGGTGATGTGCTGCAAGAGCGCAAAGGGAACATCCTCCACCGTGGCGGTCATGGCGTCCTTCGTGTTGACGGCGCGCAGGATGACGGGCCATTCGAAGGAGCGCTTGCCGTCCTTGACGCCCACCGACTTGAAGTCGGGGATGACGGTGAAGTACTGCCAGACCTTGCCCTCAAGGCCGTTCTTTGCGAACTCTTCGCGGAGGATGGCATCCGACTCGCGCACCGCTTCCAGCCTGTCGCGCGTGATGGCGCCAAGGCAGCGGACGCCGAGCCCGGGGCCGGGGAAGGGCTGACGGAAGACCATGTTGTCGGGAAGGCCCAAAGCCTTGCCGACGACGCGCACCTCGTCCTTGAAGAGGAATTTCAAGGGCTCGACGAGCTCGAATTTGAGGTCTTCGGGAAGGCCGCCCACGTTGTGATGCGCCTTGACGGGGCCGCTTTCGAGGATGTCGGGATAAATGGTGCCCTGCGCGAGGAACTCGATGCCGTCCTGTTTTCTCGCCTCTTCCTCGAACACGCGGATGAACTCTGCGCCGATGATCTTGCGCTTCTTCTCGGGCTCAACGACGCCCGCGAGCTTATCGAGGAAGCGGTCGACGGCGTCCACATAGACGAGGTTGGCGTCCATCTGATTGCGGAACACTTCGATGACCTGCTCGGGCTCTCCCTTGCGGAGAAGGCCGTGGTTGACGTGCACGCACACGAGGTTCTTGCCGATCGCCTTAATGAGAAGGGCGGCGACGACGGAGGAATCTACCCCGCCCGAAAGGGCAAGGAGCACCTTCTTGTCCCCCACCTGCGCCTTGACGGCAGCCACCTGTTCGGCGATGAACGCCTGGGCGAGCGCTTCGGTCGTGATGCGCTCCATGCTTTCCGGTCTTACATTGCTCATATGTGATCTCCTGAAAGATTATTTTTCCTGACTTTTTTGTTCCCAGCGGTCGAGAACCGCCTGTACCTGCGCGATCAGCTGCTGCTTCTCGGGCATATAGAGGACATAGCGCGAGGCAAAGATGTTGTTGGAGAGGCCGCCCAGCGCGTACTCCGCCGTTACGGCGTCCTTATCGGTACAGAGGATGATCCCGATGGGCGGGTTATCGTCCGCATCGTTTACTTCGGCGGCATAATAGTTGAGATAGAGATTGATCTGCCCGGCAGCTTCGGGCGTCAGTTTGGTCGTTTTGAGTTCGATGAGGACGTAGGCGCGCAATATCTTATTGTAAAACACCATATCCACATAGTAATGGGTATTGTTGACCGTGATGCGCTGCTGCGTGCCGACGAACATGAACCCGCAGCCAAGCTCTAAAAGGAAATCTTCGATCTGCCGCACGAGAGAAGCTTCGAGATCACTCTCCAAGACGGGCTTATCCTCGGGCAGCCCCAAAAATTCAAACACATAGGGATCGCGGATGATGTCGGACGGCTTTGCGATCTCATTTCCCTTCAGCGCAAGCGCCATCACTTCCTCGCGGTCTGCCTCTCTGCGGGAAAGCAGCAGCCGTTCAAAGAGCGAACTTTCGATCTGCCGCTGTAATTCGCGCACCGACCAGCCCGCCGTCACCGCCTCTTTCTCGTAAAAGCTGCGCTTCTCGCGGTCGGAGATCGTCAAAAGCTCACAATAATGCGACCAGGACAATTTAACAGACAGCGTCTGTTGAATTGGGTAATCCTGATAAAATCTCCGCATGAATTGCAGATTGGAGACGGAAAACCCCTTCCCGAATTCCTTTGTCAGCGCGCGGGAGAGCTCTTTGAGCGTCCGTTTTCCGTAATCGGCGCGATCGGGGACCGTCTGTTCATGCTCGCAGATGATCCTGCCGATGTTCCAATAGGCGGCAAGAAGCTCACTGTTGACCTGACGCGCGGCATTATTTCGGGCATTCTGCAAGACCGTCCTGATCTCGGTCACGAGCGTCTCGGTCGTGATGCGCTCCATGCTTTCCGGTCTTACATTGCTCATATGTGATCTCCTGAAAGATTATTGTTTCGAAGTTATGTTTCCCGCACGAGCACCGAGAGCCCGGCGTCCGAAAAACCGTTCTTTAAGTAAAACGAATAGGCGGGATAGGCGCGCTCGGTATTGAGCATGGCGCCGAAAACGCCCTCTTCGGCAAGGCGGGTGCATATTTCATCGAGAAGTCTGCTTCCGATCCCCTTCCCCTGAAAGGAAGGTGCGACGCAGAACTCATCGAGATAGTACTCCATCCCCTTGCGCCACGGTTTCAAAAAGCCTGCGGCAAGGCCGACGATACGCCCGCCGCTTTCTGCCACAAACCCGCGGAAAGAGGCAAGGGAAAAGCAATTTTCGAAATAGCGCCGCGCCTCTTCGGGCGAGATGTCCTCGTTCCACGGCGGCGCGGAGAACACCGCACAAAAAAGCGTGCTCAATTCGCCGATGTCTGCCCGTTCCATTGACCTGAAACGCAACTCACTCATCCTTGTGCAAACTCATTTGAAATGAGGCTACTCCCTCAGCCCACTTGGGGGTACCGTCTCGTGCGGTAGAGAGCAAACGGGATCTACTCCCTCCGTCTCGCTGCCGAGAACAAGCCTCGGACAGCGCGACACCTCCCCGAAGAGGAGGCTATATTAAGGATCTCCAAAAATAACTGCTGCAAGCAAAACCACGCTTTTGCTTCTGAAATTATCTCCGCGAGGAGGGTTCCCCTCCGCTGCGGGACTCAATTTGCGCCATACTTGGCGCTTATTGTTCTTAGAATGACAGTTAAGCTCGCGGGCGATAACGTAAATTAGATGTGTAAAATTCACCCCTCGCCGCGAAGATTTCCCGAAGGGAAAGATTTGCGGCGAAATCTTTTATTCCCATTCAATGGTAGCCGGGGGTTTGGAGGTGATGTCGTAAACGACGCGGCTCGCGTGCGGCACCTCGCCCGTGATTCGGAGAGAAATTTTTTCGAGCACCTCGTAAGGGATGCGGGCCCAGTCGGCGGTCATGGCGTCCACGCTCGTGACGGCGCGGAGGGCGATGACATTCTCGTAGGTGCGGAAATCTCCCTGCACGCCCACCGTCTTGCTGTTGGTGATGACGGCAAAATACTGCCAGATCT